>WBZX01000003.1_pt1 | contig 274830 bp, 265 predicted proteins | sample 5204211 | NCBI WGS metagenome assembly WBZX01 (sample SAMN12344362, study PRJNA552823) | activated sludge metagenome | biome: Activated sludge suspended growth; feature: Nitrification reactor; material: Wastewater; isolation source: activated sludge from nitrification reactor of wastewater... | reverse complement strand
CATCAGGGACTTCGACACCTTCGTGACCATCGCCAAAACCTACGCCGAATAGTCAATGCGCAGAAACACCCCACTGATCCGGAACAAGGAAATATACCAGGCCGTCGCCCAGGTTGTTCTGCCCTATATTGCACTGGCCGCCCTCTGGATTCTGATTTCCGACCAGCTGCTGGGCTACCTTGTCGCCGACAATGACACGCGCCTAGCCTTCAGCATGCTCAAGGGGTGGCTGTTCATCGCCGTCACCGCCGCCCTGCTGTCTGTGCTGCTCTATCGACTGCTGCGCGAAAGCACTATGCGTCGCGATGCAGCCGAAGAGGCAAAGGTACTGGTCGAACAGGAACGTATTCAGCTTCGAACACTGGTCGACACGATCCCCGACCTGATCTGGCTAAAAGACCCCGAGGGGATATACCTGAGTTGCAATCCGCGCTTCGAACAATTTTTTGGCGCCCGAGAAGCCGACATTCGCGGCAAGACCGACTTCGATTTTACTGAACCGGAAATCGCCGAATTCTTTCGCAAGAACGATCAAGCCGCACTGGCAGCAGACGCACCTCGCAGCAATGAAGAATGGGTGACATTTGCCAGCGACGGCCACCGCGAGCTCTTGCACACCATCAAGGCCCCCATGCGTGACAGCAACGGGCAATTGATCGGCGTCCTCGGTATCGGACGAAATATTACGCAGACTCACGAATTACAGGAGCGCTTTGCAGTTGCCTTCAATGGCAGCCCGGCCGGCATTTCGCTCACCACCGTTGACGACGGCCTTTATCTCGATATCAATCCCCGATACCAGGAACTTCTTGGCTGGACACGCGAAGACCTGATCGGAAAGCGATCCAAAGATCTGGATTTATGGGTCAATGCTGAAGCTCGCGATATCTGGCGCGACAAATTAAAGCAAAGCGGTCTACTGCAGGATTATCAGACCCAATGGCGCAAGCGCGACGGCAGCTTGATACAGATCAGTCTTTCAGCCGAGATTATTCATCTCAGCGGCAAGCCTTACGTGCTGGCGTTCATCCTCGACATATCCGAGCGGCAACACGCGCTGGAACAAATTCACCAACTGCAGGAACGGTTGGCCATTGCCTTCCGTGCCGCACCGGTTGCCGCCTGCATCACACGCGTGAGCGATGGCATGGTCGTGGACGTCAATGAACGGCTGACGATTGAATATGGCTGGAAGCGTGATGAGCTGATCGGCAAGACCACCCTCGAAGCCGGCTTGTGGGGAAGCAGCGACGATCGCGCAAAAATGCTTGATTTACTGCACCGCGATGGCCGAATCATGAATTTCCCGAGCATTGGCGTCGGGCAAGACGGTCGACAGCGGGAAATCAACCTGTCTGCCGATACGGTCCAGCTGGATGGCGTACCGCATCTCGTCACGTTTATCGTCGACATCTCCGAACGCAAGGCGGCGGAACGAGCACTGGCGGAACGCGAAGAAATCTACCGCAGCATTGTCAGCAATGCCGAAGACGGCATTTGCCTGGTCGACCCGGAATCACTCAAATTCATCGAGATCAACGATGCCGGCCTGCGTGGACTGGGCTATACCCGAGCAGAGTTTTCCGGAATGCGACTGCCCGATATCCAGGCCAGCATGACCGAGGCGGAATTCAATCGGCAAATGAACCGCATCGTGGCAAACGGCAGCGCCGTCTTCGAAACCCAGCACTATCGGAAGGATGGCAGTATCCAGGAAGCACGCATCGCCGCAGCGCTCGTTAATGTAGCCGGCAAACGGATGTACAGCGGCATCTGGCAGGACATTACAGAAGCCAAGCAATCTGCGGCAGAGCTCAACCAGTATCGCCACCATCTCGAAGAACTGGTCGAGGCCAGAACCGCCGAGCTCGAAGCTGCCAAGGATGCTGCCGAGCTGGCCAGTCGGGCAAAAAGTGCTTTCCTGGCCAATATGAGTCACGAAATCCGAACTCCGATGAACGCCATCATCGGACTCACCCATCTGGCCGAACGCCACACGCTTGATGACGAACAACTCGGCCGCCTGCGCAAGGTCTCGGATGCAGCCCACCATTTGCTGTCGATCATCAACCAGATTCTCGACATTTCCAAAATTGAAGCCGGCAAACTGGAGCTTCAGCCCGTCGATTTTCAACTCTCCAGCGTTCTCGACAACACCAGCGAACTGATCCTCGACCGCATGCATTCACGTGGCCTCAAGTTTCATCGCGAAATCGACCCGGCCCTGCCGCTGATCCTGCACGGCGACCCGTTAAGAATTGGCCAGATTCTGCTCAATTACCTCTCCAACGCGGTCAAATTCACGGAGTTCGGCAGCATCTCGTTGTCGGTAAGGCTGGTCTCTGCCGACGCGAATGCGTTGTTCGTGCGCTTTGCCGTAACGGACACCGGAATCGGCATTGCCCCGGAACACCAGTCCCGTCTGTTTGGTGCCTTTGAGCAGGCAGATAATTCGACGACGCGACGTTTTGGCGGCACCGGTCTAGGGCTTGCCATCGCCCAGCGCCTGGCCAAATTGATGGGCGGCGATACGGGACTGATCAGCCAGCCAGGCCAAGGCAGCACCTTCTGGTTCACCGCTCGCCTTCAGCCCGGCAGCAGCGTGGTCGACGACAGTGCGGCACCAGTGCGTGCCGACGAAGCCGAGCGCTTGCTCAGCACACGTCATGCCAAGGCGCGCATCCTGCTCGTCGAAGACAATACGATCAACCAGGAGGTTGCACTCGAATTGCTGCGCGGCGTCGGTTTGCAGGTGGATCTCGCCGTCAACGGGGAAAAAGCCGTCGAAATGGCCAGCAATACCCCTTACAACCTGATCCTGATGGACATCCAGATGCCGGTCATGGACGGTATAACCGCGACCCGCCTCATTCGGCAGACTGCACGAGGCCAGCGCATTCCGATACTGGCCATGACGGCCAATGCATTTGGCGAAGACCGCCAATGCTGCCTGGATGCAGGCATGAACGACCACGTCGCCAAGCCGGTCAACCCCGGAAATCTTTACTCGGCACTGATCAAGTGGCTGGCACCGACCTGGATCGATAACGACACCACGAGTTTGCCGAAGCTGCCGACACCCCCAACGCCAGCGCCGTCTCCGGACCAGGCCCGGGAAGACACCCTCGAAGCCCTCAGGAACGTTCCCGGTCTGGATGCCACCCGCGGCCTGCAAACCCTGCGCGGCAAGCTGCCCAGCTACTTGCGGCTGCTCGGTGTTTTTGTGACGACGCACGGTGATGACCATCTCAAAATCAATGCTGCCTTGGCCAACCATGCCATTCCGGATGCCAAACAGATTACCCACGCCCTGAAAGGCGTTTCTGGCACCCTGGGGCTGACGGGCATTTATCAGGCGGCACTTGCACTCGATGATGCCCTGAAGGGTCCGGCCACCACGCCAGAAATTTCCCGCCTGCAGATCGCGCTTTCCAATCAGATGCAGGAAACTGAAATCGGCCTCGCGCAGATTCTGGATGTAACGGAGACCCATCCCTCATGACCGCCAGCCCGGCAAGCACACTGCACGATATCATGACTTGCGAGGTGTGCAGTCTGCCGCCGCAGGCAACGCTGCTGGAAGCAGCCCGCCTGATGGCTGACGAACGTATTTCCAGCCTGCTCATCATGCTGGATGGCACGGCGCTGGGCATCATCACCGAAAGCAATATCCTGCGTGCCCTGCACGCGCGCCAGCCGGGCGATGTTCGGCTTGATGCGATCATGTCGACACCGCTCATCATGGCGCCGCCGCATCTGGACCTGCTCAGCGCCCGCAACTTGCTGGAAACTCACGGCATCCGACACCTCGTGGTCGCGGACATCGCCGGTCAGGTGGCAGGCATCGTCAGCGACACGGATTTTCGCATGCACCTCGACTCGGCCGCCTTCCGGCACTTGCGGACGCTGGAGGGCATCATGGATCGCAAGATCCCCAATCTCATGCCGGAAGCGACGCTGGGTGACGCCATCGCCACCATGGTCAAGCACGCAGCCGACTACCTGATTGTCTGCGAAGCCGACAAAGCCGTCGGCATCATCACCGAGCGCGACATCCCGCGCCTGATCAAGACCTACCCGCAGCCGCATGACATCACGCTGCGGGAAACCATGAGCACCCCGGTGCGCAGCGTCAATCTTGAAACCCCAATGACCTCCGCGCTGGAGGCCATGAATCACTATCGCATGCGGCATATGGCGGTCCTTGACCACGATGGCCGAATCGTCGGGGTCATCAGCCAGCGTCGCCTGTTCGAGCAGCTGGCGACGGAACGCCTGGAAAATGCCTTGCGACAGACGCAGCAGGAACGCGACCGCCTGCGCCTTGAAACCCAACTGCAACTGGCCGTCGACGTTGGCGGCTCAGGGAGTTGGGAATACCATCATGAAACTGATCGACTGATCATCAGCCAGGGCCTGATCACCCTGCTCAACTGCAATTCGGCGGATGCACCCGGCACGCGTGCCGCGTGGGCGGCAAGAATTCACCCCGATGACCGCCACTTGCTGAGTCTTGCGGTCAACCCGAAAAACGGGCCCAAAACAGAATTTCACGTAATCGAATATCGCGTGCGTCATGCCGATGGACACTGGATCTGGGTCGAGGATCGCAGCTGCGTAACCGAAAGCAACGCGGATGGCAGCCCGAAAGTCACGACAGGCATTCTCAACGATATCTCGGAACGCCAGATTTCCCGCCAGCAGATCACCCGCCAGAATCGCGCGTTGCGCCTGATGAGCGGCATCGCCCAGGCGCTCGTCCGCCATACCGACGAAAAAGAAATGCTGGCCGAGGTCTGCACGGTCGCCGTTGAAGTAGGCGACTACTTGATGGCCTGGGTGGGAGAAGCCTCGCATGACGCCGATAAATCCGTCATCCCGGTGGCCGAATCCGGATTTGTTGACAACTACCTCACCGATCTCGCCATTTCCTGGGACGATGTCCCCAATGGTCAGGGACCGACGGGCCGCGCGATCCGCTCCGGCGTTCCGGCCATCATCCGTGACATCGAACGCGATCCGTCATTTGCCCCATGGCGCATCGCAGCGCAAGCACACGGCTACCGATCGTCGATCTCGCTGCCACTCCGGGTAGACGGCCATGTCATCGGTGCCCTGAGCTTGTACTCACAAAAGATCGACCCCTTCGACGACGACGAACTCGCGCTGCTTGCCAACCTGTCGGGCGAAATCGGTCTCGGCTTGAGCATGCAACGCTCCCGCGAAAGATTAGCCAGAAGCGAGAACATTCTGCTTCAGGCACAGCGTCTGGCCCGCCTGGGCCACTTCACGTTCGACCCCCAGACGGATACCCTGACCGGTTCGCCGATGCACAACGAATTATTTGGCATCGATCCCGACGAAAAAATAGATACCGACACCTGGCGCGCCTTGATCCACCCAGGCGACCGCGAGCGCATGAGCACTTACTCAAGAGATCATGTCTTTCGGGGCCGACAAGCCTTTGACAACGAGTATCGCCTGATTCGCCGCAATGATGGCGAGGTGCGCTGGATCCACAGTGTCGGGCAACTGATTACCGGCCCTGATGGTCGGGTCAGCCGATTGTTCGGCACCAGCCAGGACATCACCGAACGCAAACAGTTCGAACAACGTCTCCGCCAAAGTGAAGCCGACCTCAAGGAAGCGCAGGCAGTTGCGCATTTTGGCAGCTGGACGCTGGATATTGCTGCCGACCATCTGCAGTGGAGCGACGAAGTCTTCCGGATATTCGGTCTGGACAACGATCACACCCTGAAATTGGCGGACTTTCTGGAACGCATCCACACCGACGATCGCGCGCGGGTCCTGGCCGACTGGCAGGCAGCCTTGCAAGGCCAGCCCTACGACAGCGAACATCGCATCTACGTTGATCAAAAAGTGCGGTGGGTACGCGAACGGGCTCACATCCGATTTGACCACGCAGGCCAGCCGGTTTTCGCGGTCGGCACCGTGCAGGACATTACCGAACGTCGCGAGTCCGAAGAGCAATTGCGCAAACTGTCGCTGGCCATCGAACAGACGCCACACAGCGTCGTCATCACCAATACCCGCGCAGAAATCGAGTACGTTAACGACGCCTTTGTTCGCAGCAGCGGGTATCAGCGCGAGGAAGTCATCGGGGCCAACCCGAACATGATGAGTTCGCACCAGACACCCGCCGAGACCTATGCCGACATGTGGGCCACCCTCGCCCGCGGTGAAACCTGGCGGGGAGAATTTCTGAACCGCCGCAAGGATGGTTCCACCTTCCCGGAATTCGCCATTATTTCGCCGGTCCGCCAGGCCGACGGGCAGATCACGCACTATCTCGCCATTGAGGAAGACATCAGCGAGAAGAAGCGTATTCAGTCCGAGCTGGACAACTATCGCCACCACCTTGAAGCAGTCGTCGCTGAGCGGACCGAGGAACTGATCCTGGCCAAGGATGAGGCGGAATCGGCCAGCCGTGCCAAGAGCGCTTTCCTGGCCAACATGAGCCATGAAATCCGGACGCCGATGAATGCCATTATCGGTCTGACTCACCTCGCCCAGCGCAACGCCGACAGCCCCGAACAGCGCGAACGCCTGGGCAAGGTTGCGGATGCCGCACAGCATCTGATGACCATCATCAACGACGTGCTGGACATTTCGAAGATCGAGGCTGACAAATTACAGCTTGAACACACGGATTTTTCGCTCGCCCGCATTTGTGCCACGGCCTGCGAGCTGGTTGCCTCCCGCGCTGACGCCAAGCACTTGCCCATCACCTGCGATCTGGACCCGGCATTGCCGCCCATGCTGCGTGGCGACCCCCTGCGCGTCCAGCAGATCCTGCTCAATTTCCTGTCGAACGCGATCAAATTCACCGAACGCGGCCTCATCAAGGTCAATGCCAGCCTGGTGGTTCAGGAAGCGGGTGAAGTCGTCATCCGTTGTGACGTTGCCGACACCGGTATTGGCATTGCCCCCGCCGAAATGGCGAGACTCTTTCACCCGTTCGAGCAGGGTGATACCTCGACCACGCGACGCTATGGCGGAACCGGACTGGGGCTGGCGATCAGCCGTCGTCTGGCCGAAGCCATGCGCGGAGAAATCGGCGTCAGCAGCCAATTGGGTGAAGGCAGTACTTTCTGGTTTACCGCCCGACTCACCCGCTCGACTGCACTTGCGCCAGAAACGCCGAGCACGCCCGCAGCCTCCGCCCCCCAACCCGGCGCTCATGTCCTGCTCGTCGAGGACAATGCGATCAACGCAGAAGTCGCCAGTGACCTGCTGGAGCAGGCCGGTCTCCGGATGGATCTGGCGAGAAATGGCCGCGAAGCGCTCGACATGGCGCGGCGCCAGCATTACGACCTGGTCCTGATGGACATGCAGATGCCAGTCATGGATGGACTGGAAGCCACCCGGCAAATCCGCACCCTGCCAGGTTGGGGCAAGATTCCCATTATCGCCATGACGGCGAACGCCTTCGATGAAGATCGCGACGTATGTCTCGCCGCCGGCATGAACGACCATGTCGCCAAACCGGTGACCCCCACGGTACTCTTCGATGCACTAGTCCGCTGGCTACCGGTAAAGCCCCACAGCCGCAGCCCGGACAGCGACGGGAATCAGGTCAACGTGGCGTTGGCGAACGTGGTCGGCCTCAACAGCCAGTTTGGTCTGAAGGCTGTGCGTGGCCGCATGGAGAGCTACCTTCGCCTGCTCGCCAAGTTTTCGGAAAACCACATCGACGATTTCCAGCGCATACGCAGCCATCTTGCTTCCGGCCAGCGTGACGAGGCGCGTCGCCTTGCACACAACATCAAAGGCGTCTCGGCCACGCTCGGTGCAGACGAGATCTACCGCGTGGCTGCAGCGCTCGAACTGGCCATCAAGGAGAATCAGGCGATGTCCGTCGTCGAACCGCTGATCGGGCAGGTGGCGCATGCCTACACATCCTTGCGTCATCAGTTGAGCCAGATCAGTCAGGCGCCACAAGCCAGCTTCAAGGTAGGCAACGATGCTGCCACAGCTGCGCTGGTCGAGCGTCTGCGTCGTGAATTGCAGCAAGGTGATATCAGCGTGCAGGAACTGGTTCGCCAGCAGGCGGATAGCCTGCGGCAAGTGCTGGGCAATAATCACCGGGAATTCGAAGAACGCGTGTCGGCTTTTGATTTCGAAGGCGCCCTGGTGTGCCTGACCTACGCGACGCAGCCCCAAACACCGCATTAATCCAGCCAGCGACAAACGCCAAATGCGGCCGCCCGGCCGCTGGCCAGACAGGCTGTCAGCAGATAGCCACCAGTCGGTGCTTCCCAATCCAGCATTTCCCCCGCCACAAAAACGCCAGGCATGCGGGCCAGCATCAGGTTTCTGTCGAGGTCTTCAAAGACAACCCCACCGGCCGTACTGATCGCTTCATCGAGCGGTCGGGTTGCAGTGAGCTGCAGTGGCAGTGCCTTGATGGCGGCCGCCAGACTACCCGCGGTGACCAAGGCCGATGGCTGGCAACACTCGCGCAGCAAACCGGCCTTGACGCCTTCGATGCCGGCATGCCGACGCAGATGATTGGCCAGCGAATCCCGACCCCGCGGTCGTGACAGGTCAGCGGTCAACCGGTCAAGGCTGCGTCCCGGTGCCAGATCGAGCGTCAGGACAGCCCCGCCATTTCGCGCCAGCTGATCGCGCAAGGGCGCCGACATGGCGTAGATCAGACCGCCTTCGATGCCGGTCGACGTAATATTGAATTCCCCTTTTTTTTCCGGTTGACCGTGGGAACCCTCATCATTGCCTTGGGCGCAACATTTGGCCGTGACGGCCTTGACCGGCGCCCCGGCAAATCGCTCCCTGAAATGTGTGCTCCAGGCCACATCAAATCCGCAGTTGGCGGGCTTCAGCGGCGCCACGGCAACACCGCGCTCAATCAGGAGCGGCACCCAGGCACCGTCAGAACCGAGCTTCGCCCAGCTACCGCCCCCCAGTGCCAGAATCACGGCATCTGCAACGACGTCCACTTCACCAGCCGGCGTTGCAAAGCGCAGTCGGCCATTCGGCCCCCAGCCCAGCCAGCGATGCCGTACATGAATCTGCACGCCCTGTCCGCGCAGGCGGTGCAGCCAGGCACGCAACAAGGGCGCTGCCTTCATTTCCTTGGGAAAAACCCGACCCGAGGTTCCCACAAACGTTTCGATGCCCAGACCGTGAATCCACTGACGCAATTGCGCCGGCCCGAAGTCGTCGATCAGTGGTGCGAGCTGCGCGGACCGTTGGCCATAGCGGCCGATAAAATCAGACCGTGGCTCGGAATGCGTAATGTTCATGCCCCCCTTGCCCGCCATCAGGAACTTGCGGCCGACGGATGGCATGGATTCGAAAATTTCTATTTTTTTCGGGTTGACCGCAGCAGATGGGGAACTCCCTGGCATCAGCAAACTGGCGAGCACTTCGGCTGCCATCAACCCGGCAGGCCCGCCACCAATGATGGCGATGCGTCCGGTCATTTTTCGTCGGCTTCGCTATCCGGCTCGTCGAGCACCTTTTCCACCAGTTTTTCCGGGATATTGTCCTTGTCGAGCACCTTTTCCAGCAGCTCTTTCGGGATCTCCTCCTCATCAATCGGGACCACGGTCACGGCAACCTCGGGTTCGGTACCGCCGCCGCCCAGAATGATGCCGCGCAGCGGCGAAATATCGGAAAAATCGCGGCCAAAAGCCAGCGTGATGTGCTCCGTATCCGGCAACAAATCGTTGGTCGGGTCAAAATCCACCCAATCGGTAGCGCCACCCGGCGCATAGACCGACACCCAGGCGTGCGACGCATCGGCGCCAATCAGGCGCGGTTTGCCCGGTGGCGGACGGGTCAGCAAATAGCCGCTGACGTAGCGCGCCGACAGTCCGATGGCGCGCAGACAGGCGATCATCAGGTGCGCGAAGTCCTGGCAGACCCCACGCTTTTTTTCCAGCACTTCAAGGACCGGGGTAGAGACAGTTGTTGCCTCGGGATCGAAGGTGAACTCGCGAAATATCTTGGCCATCAAGGCTTGCGCCCCTACCAGCACCGGCCGGTCAGGTGGAAAGCAATCTGCGGCGTACATCGCCAATTCGTGCTTGACGCGAACATGCGGACTCTCGAACAGGAAGTGTGTCGCCTCAAGATCCTCCGGAATCGGATCGGTCGAATCGTACGCCAGCCGGTCTCGCACTTCCTCCCAGGGCAATGAATCCTCGAGATCCTTTGGCAGGTGCGGCATCACGGCGACACTCATCACTGAGCGGATGAGCAGCATTTCATGCGGCGCATGGAACGCCACCCAAGTCACTGGATTGCCAAAGGCATCCAGGCCGTCACGTCGCCAGGTCGGCTCGGGTTTAATATCGATACGCTGCTCTTCGACCTGTTGCCAATCGAGAATGCGGGGAGACAGATGCAATTGCTGCTGCGACAACGACACGGGGCTCCCGTAATCGTACGTTGTTTCGTGCACCACGCGATATCGGACAGGCTCCACGGTCAGACCGCCATCGTTTGTCGGCTGACATCGCCAACGTGAGTGAAATAACGCATGCCCAAGGTCGCTGATAGTTGTACTGCGGCACCGTTCAGCGCTTCGAGCAGGGACGCCAGCTCCTGACAGGCCGCACACTCCTGGTAGCGATTGAACTGCAGATTTTCGAGCTGCTCAAGATCGAACTCGCGTAGTTTGGCCAATGCGCCTGCCACGTCTCCCTGGAGATCGACGCCCAATTCACGGCCCAGTCGATCCAGATACCGGACCAGCACACTGGCTTGAAAAAGCACGCCGTGCGGATTGCTGTCGTCGAAAACGAGAAGATCAATCACCGGCAACAATTCAGGCTGCCGCGAATAGCGCGAACGATAAGTAATGATCGAATCCGACAATTCGAGCAACCATTCCAGCGAGCCGGGCGCTCGGGTGGATGGCATCCGCAGGAAGTGCGTCACGGTCATGGCCAGGAAGGAAAGTCGTTCCATGCGCCGACCGATGATCAGGAAACGCCAGCCATCGTCACGCGTCATGTTGTCCATCGCAAAGCCGGTCAGCGACGAGGAGACGCTCAGAACCCGGTCGAGGAAGGCGATCGCCTCGGTCAGCGTCGGATGCACTTTGCGTGCATTCTGTTGATAGCGTTGCAGGCGGTTCAGTGAATGCCAGTGGTCCAGCGAAAGACGCTCGCGAACATGCGTGGCGGACCACATCAGATTGCGAATATTGCCCGCCAGGCTACCAGGCTGTTCTGGATCGTAGATCGCCTCCAGCAATTCGTGTTCGCTATTCTTTTTGATCGCAGTATCTTCACCGATCTTGGGCAACACGCCGAGATGACGCGCCAGCTCCAGCGCCGACACGACAACATTGGTTTTCTGTCCGCCCCCGACGAGAACCCGTGACAGTGCAACACGCAACATGCGTGCGCTATCATCAAATCGTTCGGAATAGCGACCGAGCCAAAACAGATTTTCAACCACGCGTGAGCTCAGGTTGGCACCCGCCCGAACCAGATCACGTATACCAACCGACGGCTTGAGCAGCGAAAACTGGCTGACCGGGCCATCGGTCAATACCCAGGTGTCTTTTGAGGCACCACCACGCTGCATCGAGATAATGCGTGTGCTTGCCCCGGTAGCGACCCGTGCCAGGCCGCCCGGCATCACTGAATAGCCATCCGGCGTCGTCACGGCATAGGCGCGCAGGCCGACAGGACGGGCCAGCAGGCGACGTTCATGCGCCCGGCTCCAGGTCGGCGCCTGCGACAGGTTGACCATTTCCTGGGCGACGTAGGCATGCGGCCGGGCTTCAATGCGACGCAGCATGTCGGCACGCGCTTCATCTTTCAATTCATTGCCAAAGACCGGTTCCATCCGCTGGGTCGGGTAGGCAGGCTTGATGACCAGATCATCAAAATTCTCACGCACATATTCAAGCGCCGGCTTTTCACCGCACCACCACGTAGCGACCGAGGGCATGGCCAGCTCTTCACCCAGCAGGCGCCGACAAATAGCCGGCAAAAAGCCCATCAGCGCACCGGAAGCCATCAAGCCGCAGCCCAGCGCATTGGAAATAACCACGCGTCCGGCACGTGCCACATTGATCAGGCCCGGAATACCCAGCGCCGACTCACCCCGCAATTCGAGCGGATCACAATAGGCATCATCCTGACGACGAAGAATGACGTGAACGCGTTTCAAGCCGCGCAGGGTCTTCAGATAGACAGTCTCCCCGCGCACGGTGAGATCCTGCCCCTCGACCAGCGGAAAGCCGAGGTAGCGAGCCAGATAGGCATGCTCAAAATAGGTTTCGTTGTAGGGCCCCGGGGTGAGCAGCACCATGTGGGGCTGTTCATCACCTTCGACGGGGGCCAGTGCAGCAAGACCATCGAGTTGATCACGGAAAAAGTCGGCCACGTGCTGAACATGCAGATCGCGGAACATTTCCGGGAAAACACGCGATACGATGAGCCGGTTTTCCAGCGCATAGCCGGCCCCGGAAGGGGCTTGCGTGCGATCGGCGATGACCCACCAGCGACCATTCGGCGAACGCGCCAGATCAACGGCATAATTGTGCAGCCAGATGCCACCCGGCGGCTTCACGCCGCGACAAGGCCACAAATACCCGTGCTGCCCATAGACCAGCGCCGGTGGCAGGAGGCCTTCTGAGAGTAGTGTCTGGTCGCTGTACAGGTCGGCCAGCATGGCGTTGAGCAACGTGGCTCGCTGCGCGACAGCCGCAGAGACCTCGGCCCATTCTTCAGGCGGAATGATCAGTGGGAGCGGGTCAAGTGCCCATGGCCGATCGGCACCGTTCGGATCGGCATAGACGTTATAGGTAACGCCGTTTTCCTGAATGCGCTGTTCGGCAAAATCGAGACGCCGGCGCATTTCTTCCGGCGCCACCGCATCAAGATGACCCAGGAACTTTTTCCAATGCGGCCGCACGGCTCCCTGCGCCGCCAACATTTCGTCGTATCGGCGGGGACTTTGAGCGTAAATTGCGAGGAGTGTGCGTGACATAGAATAAAAAGAAACAGGCCGATTTCCGGCCTGTTTTGCGGTCATTCGCTACAAATGCGACGTCCCGGGTTAGAAACGGCGCAAGTCTAACGTAAACGGGTGCTCCGCGCTGAACTCTGGCGATTTGACCTGCATCTTGCCCGGCGTATGGCCAAAACGGAAGAAGCGGGCGAGACGACGGCTTTCAGCTTCGAAAGCGTTGACCGGGAAGGTGTCGAAACTGCGGCCACCCGGATGGGCGACGTGGTATTGACAACCACCCAGCGAGCGTTGCATCCACGTATCGACAATGTCGAAAACCAGTGGCGCATGCACACCGATCGTCGGATGCAGGCAAGAAGCCGGTTGCCAGGCACGGTAGCGTACGCCAGCAACAAACTCACCATTGATACCGGTACTCTGTAGCGGCACGGATTCGCCATTACACGTCAGCACATAGCGATCCGGTGCCATGCCCTTGATCTTGACCTGAACACGCTCAACAGAGGAATCCACGTAGCGTACCGTACCACCACCGCCCCCTTCCTCACCCATGACATGCCAGGGTTCGAGCGCATGGCGCAGTTCGAACTCCATGCCCTTAACCGCGAAATCGCCATATTTCGGGAAGCGGAACTCGAAATGCGGCGCAAACCATTCGGCCTTGAACGGATATCCGGCCTCAGCCATTTCCTGCATGACATCCTTGAAATCCTGCTCGGCGAAGAACGGCAGCATGAAGCGGTCGTGCAACTCGGTTCCCCAGCGGGTCAGACGTGCCGGTTCGTAAGGCTGCTCCCAGAAGCGTGCAATCATCGCCCGCAGCAGTAGTTGCTGGGCCAGCGACATGCGGGCATGCGGCGGCATTTCGAAGGCGCGAAGCTCAAGCAGACCGAGGCGACCGGTCGGGCCGTCCGGCGAATACAGCTTGTCGATGCAAAACTCGGAACGGTGCGTGTTGCCGGTCACATCGGTGAGCAGGTTGCGCAGGATGCGGTCGATCAGCCATGGCGGTACGACGCCGCCCGGTTGAGGAATCTGCTTGAAGGCAATTTCCAGCTCATAGAGGCTGTCGTTGCGGGCTTCATCGACACGCGGTGCCTGGCTGGTCGGACCGATGAACAGGCCGGAGAACAGGTAGGACAAACTCGGATGGTTGTGCCAGTAGGCGATCAGGCTCTTGAGCAGGTCCGGACGACGGAGGAAGGGCGAATCGTTCGGCGTGGCGCCACCTAATACGAAGTGGTTACCACCACCCGTGCCCGTGTGACGACCGTCAACCATGAATTTTTCAGTGGTCAAGCGCGAGTAGTACGCCGATTCGTAAAGATGCGTCGTCTGGTCGACCAGTTGATCCCAGCTCTTTGCAGGATGGATGTTGACTTCAATGACACCGGGGTCGGGCGTGACGCGGAAGTGCGTCATGCGCGGGTCGGATGGCGGCTCATAGCCTTCCATGATCACCGGCAGCGACATCTCTTCGGCCGTCGCCTCGACTGCGGCAACGACTTCGAGATAGTCGTCCAGCTTCTCGGTCGGCGGCATGAAGATGTAGAGCTTGCCGTCGCGCGGCTCGGCACACATGGCCAGGCGGGTGATCCAGCCGGCCGATTCCTTGAATCGCGGCATGGTGTCTGTCGGCTTCTCCCACGGACGAACCTTGCCATCACCGGTCGCCGATGTGTCTGCACCGTGACCCTGGCTGCCGTCAGCGCCCGAGCGGCGGCTCTGCATCACCGGTGCCCGCGCGCCGGCGTCGCCGGTCACACGGGAACGCAGCGCAGCATAGCTGGCGAGCGGATCGGTTGCTGTTTCGGCATCAGGCACGTTGACGTACGGATAATCGCTCTGCGATGTCCAGGGTTGCGAGTCATACGGCAGGCGATAACCCATGGCCGAGTCGCCAGGAAAGAGGTAGCAACGCTCCGAGCGCAGGAACCACGGTCCGGTTTGCCATTCGTTCCAGACATTTTTCATGATCGGCAGCACATGGCCGACGGTATAGGTCATGCCCTGCGTAAACACCTTCATCAGGCGCTCGCGCTCCATCGCATCATCAACGCGGGAATCGAACGGATCGACATTGCCCGGCAGACGGCGCTCACGCCACATGTAATAGAAAACGTCTTCGAAGGCCGGGAAAACATAATCGGACGTCAACCCCAGGCGTTCGGCGACACGCTTCAGAAAGCGTTGCGCTTGTTCGCTGGTCACACCGTAATTGACGCGTTCGTTGGCGTACAGTTCGGGCGCGTTCCAGATCGGTTCACCGTCCTTGCGCCAGAAGCAGTTCAGACTCCAGCGCGGGAGTTGCTCGCCGGGGTACCACTTGCCCTGGCCGAAATGCATCAAACCATTCGGGGCGTATTTGCTACGCAGGCGATGAAAGATATCGGCGGCAAACAGACGCTTTGTCGGGCCAAGTGCTGCGGTGTTCCATTCGGCGCCATCCGGGTCGTCAACTGCGACAAACGTTGGCTCACCACCTTGCGTCAGGCGCACATCCAGCTTGCCCAGCGTATTGTCGATCTGGTGGCCAAGACCTTCGATTTCACCCCACTGCTCATCCGTGTAAGGCTTGGTGACGCGCGGCGCTTCCCAGATGCGGGTAACTTGCATGTGGTGGGAGAACTCGGTCTCGCATTCGTCGATACCACCGGTGACCGGGGCAGCAGAACTCGGCTCGGGCGTGCAGGCAAGCGGTATGTGCCCTTCGCCCGCAAACAGGCCGGAGGTCGGATCGAGGCCGATCCAGCCGGCACCCGGCAAGTAGACTTCAGTCCACGCGTGCAGGTCGGTAAAGTCGGCTTCCGGGCCGGACGGACCGTCAAGCGACTTCACGTCTGCGGTCAACTGGATCAAATAGCCGGAAACGAAACGGGCAGCCAGCCCCAGATGGCGCAGGATCTGAACCAGCAACCAGGCCGAGTCGCGACAAGAGCCGGAACACTTGGTCAGCGTTTCTTCCGGCGTCTGAACGCCCGGCTCCATACGAATGGTATAGCTGATGGCCTTCTGCAGATTGGCATTCAGGGCAACGAGGAAATCGACGCTGCGCAGGGGCTCACGTGGAATGGTGTCAAGGTATTTCTTGAGCAGCGGCGTTTCCGGCAACTTGTGCAGGTACGGTGTCAGTTCGTGGCGTTCCCAGTCCTCGTAGGCAAAGGGAATCTTCTCTGCGTGCGGCTCAAGGAAGAAGTCGAAGGGATTGATGACCGACATTTCGGCCACCATATCCACCTCGATACTGAATTCACGGGTCTTTTCCGGAAAAACCAGGCGGGCGAGGTAATTGCCCTGCGGATCCTGCTGCCAGTTGACGAAATGCGTTTCCGGCCCGATTTTGAGCGAATAAGACAATATCCGGGTCCGCGAATGCGGGCATGGACGCAGGCGAACGACCTGCGGACCGAGATTGATCAGGCGGTCGTAGTTGTAACGGGTAACGTGATTCAGGGCAACATGGATTGACACAAGCATACTCCAGACAAAGTGATTACCAACTTAAAAGCAAGACGCGAACCAGGCTTCAAGCGGTTGATTTTTAATGCCCCGCCATTATCTCACGCACCTTGGAAATGCCCTATTACCGGATGCGCGCGCCAATTTGGTGCGTAACCACCAGACAAACGCAGGGATGCCCGCAATGGTGCGCATCACCAAACCAAGGTGCGTTCAGGGAAGCCTGAGCATGCCATCCGCATCGAGCGGCATGAACGGGTTGAAACATACTTCCCACAAAAAGCCATCCGGGTCGGCGAAATAGCCGCGAAAGCCGCCCCAGAAAACTTTGTCAGCGGGTCGCACCAGCGTGGCGCCTGCTGCTACGGCTTCTTCCAGCGTGGCAATCACCGCCGCCTCCGTCGGAACGTTGTGCGCCAGCGCAAAACCGGCAAATCCACTCCCGGCGGCGGCTACCGAGGCGTCTTCGGCCAGCGCCTCGCGCTGGAACAAGGCAAAGGCGACGGACCCCACCTGAAAAAACGCAATGGCGGCCTGGCTGGCTGACGATTCCTGCCAACCCAGCGCTTTGTAGAAGGCCCTGCTTCGCGCCAGGTCGGACACGCCCAGCGTAATGAAACTGATCGTCTGCTTCATCTTTTCGGTTCCTCCCTGTCAATCCATGAATTCTCGCCATCAAATCGTATCAGGCGTCTAGCAACCGCGTCCTTCGGTCGATCGGGTAAAGCCGAAACTGCCATCGCCCGAACTCGCGGGCAGAATACAAATTTTCATCGCCAGACTGCGGGCGGACTTGTTGATATCGGCCGGAAACGGCAAGAACGGTATGGACTGTTCGATCACCGACTTGACGAAGGCAATCTCGTCCGCCTGATCGCCCGCATTGATGACCGAGAAGGATTTCAATGTGCCATCCGGATTAATCTTGAACTGTACCGACGCGGGATGAACTCCCTTGCTGCGCGGATCATTTTTGACGAACGCCGCGCTGCGATTCAGGCGCTTGATCAACCCATTGACATACATTTCGAGGCTGAACGGATCCGGTGGCACTGCATTGGGGCGCAGTTCCAGCGTGGCCTCGCCAGACTGATCCTGGCGAGCCATCTGCCGCGCCTGCTCCCGTGCGATTGCCATCGAGCGCTGAGCCAGGGTTGGCCTGGGTGCAGCCTTCGCCTCGCTCTCCAGTTCATCCAGAAAGCGGTTCATGTCCGCTTTCTCCGCCACCGACCATTTGGGATTCGCCGGAACCGCCATCCGGGACGGCCGATGGGTCGTCATCAGGCGGGGACGGGATGGCGTCGACGCCTTGGCCACCTTGGGCGGCACCGATGGCTTGGTGGTATTCACCGGTTTTTCAGCGGGTGGCGCCAAACGGGCCTGCAGTGGCGGCGCAGGCTGATCACGGGGAACGTCACGCTGCGGAAGCATCAGAATCAGCGCATGAATCAACACGGAAACTACAATGGCCCACGGCAACGGGCTTTCGGATGGATAATTCTGCAAAGACATGGTCCGTATTTTAAATGGCCAAGCTGACGAGACGCTGGCGAACTGACCATCCGCACCAGTATTTTCAAATTTGGCCGTTTTTTCCGGTCGACCGTGGACATCACTTCCGGGGTGCGCCGGGCAGCCTGACTCGCCCGCACCCCGTATAATGCACCCTCTTGGGCAGTCCGCCCTGACCTTGATCGCCTGCCATGAGCAAATCTTTCAAATTTTCCCTTTTTTTCCTGTTGACCGCAGTGATGCTTGCCGGCTGCGGCGAGGTTGAAGACACGCGCCCCGGGCAACCGGTCAAGCACCGTCAGATGGCCTTCAAGCAAATCGTCAAGGCCTTCGAACCGATGGGCGTGATGCTGCGCAAGGATCGCTACGATGCCGACAAATTCCTGCCGCTGGCCGAAGCCTTGATCGCCAAACGGGAGGAACCATGGTCGCATTTCGGCGCCGATACCAACTACCCGCCGACCAAAGCGACACCTGAGGTCTGGAAGCAGCCGGAAGTGTTCGAAAAGAACAAACAGGCGTTCATCAGCGCTACCGACGCCCTGCTGGCAGCGGCGAAAAACAAGGACAAGGCGGAAGTCGAGAGAACCTATGACGCCGTGCACGAAGCCTGCAAGACCTGCCACAAGCAGTTCAAGGAAAGCTGAGAACCCCGAAAGCGTCGCATGTTGAGACTGACCGAACTGAAGCTCCCGCTGGACCACGCCAAGGATGCGCTGCGCCCCGCCCTATGCCAGCGCCTCGGGATTGACGATACCGAACTGATAGATTTCACCATCTTTCGCCGCAGCTACGATGCACGGAAAAAATCGGCCATCACGCTGATCTACACACTTGATTTCACCGTCCGCGACGAGGCAGCGTTGCTCACGAAGCTGGCCGATGACCGCCATGTGGGCCTCACCCCGGACACCCGGTACAAGTTCGTCGCACATGCCCCGGCCGCGCTTAAAACCCGCCCGGTCGTCATCGGCACCGGCCCTTGCGGCCTGCTGGCCGGCTTGATTCTGGCCCAGATGGGCTTTAAACCGATCATTCTCGAGCGCGGCAAGGCTGTGCGCGAGCGGACCAAGGACACCTGGGGCCTGTGGCGCAACAACAAGCTGAATCCGGAATCCAATGTCCAGTTCGGCGAAGGCGGTGCCGGCACCTTCTCGGACGGCAAACTCTACAGCCAGATCAAGGACCCCCAGCACCACGGCCGCAAGGTACTGGAAGAATTCGTCAAGGCCGGCGCACCGGAAGAAATCTTGTACGTCAGCAAACCGCACATCGGCACCTTCCGACTGGTCAAGATGGTCGAAAGCATCCGCGCCACCATCACCGAACTCGGCGGCGAGATCCGCTTCGGCTGCAAGGTCGAACGCGTGCTGATCGACCACCATCAGGTCACCGGTGTCGCGCTGGCCAGCGGCGAAATCATTGCCACCGAACATGTCGTCCTCGCCGTCGGCCACAGCGCCCGCGATACCTTCCAGATGCTTTACGAACAGGGCATTTACATCGAAGCCAAACCGTTCTCCATCGGATTCCGCGTCGAACACCCGCAAACGCTGATCGACAACGCCCGCTTCGGTCCCAATGCCGGCAATGAAATCCTCGGCGCGGCCGATTACAAGTTAGTGCACCACTGCAAGAACGGCCGCGCCGCCTACAGCTTCTGCATGTGCCCCGGTGGCCAGGTGGTCGCTGCGACCTCGGAGGAAGGCCGCGTCGTCACCAATGGCATGAGTCAATATTCCCGCGCCGAGCGCAATGCCAACGCCGCACTGGTGGTCGAAGTCAAGCCTGAGGATTTCCCGGGCGATTACAAGACCAATCCGCTGGCCGGCATCGACTTTCAGCGGCAATGGGAATCCGCAGCTTTCGTCGCAGGGGGTAGCACCTACGCCGCCCCCGCCCAGCGCGTCGGCGACTTTCTTGCGGGGCGACCATCGACCCAGCTGGGGACGGTCGATCCTTCGTACCAGCCCGGCGTACATATGACCGACCTGTCGCGTTGCGTCCCGCCCTACGTCATCGATGCCCTGCGCGAAGCCATACCTGCCTTCGACAAGCAGATTCGCGGTTTTGCCATGGCCGATGCCGTGCTGACCGGGGTTGAAACCCGCACCTCATCCCCGATTCGCATCAAGCGTGGCAGCGACTACCAGAGCATCAATACGCGCGGCCTCTACCCTGCCGGCGAAGGCGCGGGATATGCCGGTGGAATTCTGTCTGCCGGGGTGGATGGCATCAAGGTAGCGGAAGCCTTGGCACTGTCAATCATCGAGAAGATGAACAGCAATATTTAATGCACTGCATTGATGTAATCAGCGACCAGACTTTCCGTGGGCGCTAGCCACAGCGCCCACGATCATCTAGATGGTGTAGTCCGCCACGGGCCTCTCCATCTCGCCTGGTTCCAGATGAGTTGATTTTGGCAACACCACCGTCGCCCAGAATGTGCTGCCGACACCCAGCGCGCTCTCACAGCCGACATCCCCGCCCATCAGCCTGGCGAGTTTTTTCACGATACCCAGACTGATGCCAATGCCACCATGCTTCTTGGTATGAGAACTATCCGCCTGCTCGAAATACCCGAACAGCCTTGGCATGACATCAGGTGCGATTCCTGCCCCTTGATCCTGCACTTCCAGGCGAAGCACCGCCGCCGTCTCGCTCTGATCTTGCAGAAGGGCTCGAACCGTAATTGTTCCTTGGCTGGTGAACGTAATGGCGTTGTTCAGGAAGCAGACAAGAATCGTCCTCAGATGCCTGATGTCCCCCAGAAGATTGGAAGGGAACGAATCCACGTCGAATGTAATCGTCAGCTTTTTCTCCTCGGCCCGCGACGCCACCAGACTGACCACGTCCGTCACGCTTTCACCCACATTCAGCGGCTTTAGCTGGATGGACGTCGTGCGGCTTTCCAGGTCAACGACGCTCAGAATGCCGCTAACCATCGCATTGAGACGCCCGATGGCGGTACTGGCCAATGTGAGCTGCCTTTTCAGCTTATCCGTCTGTGCATCGCGGTTGATCAAGCTGACGATGCCTGAAATCTGGTGAATGGGCGTACGCATTTCATGCGACATATTGTCGATGAACAGCGTCTTGACCCGGTTTGCTGCCTCGGCTTCATCTTTCGCCAGCTCAAGCTCCGAGATCAATTTGTGGCGCTCAGTTACATCTTCGGAAAAAATCACCACACCACCGATTTCGCCATCCACGCCATGCCAGGGTCGAAGACCCCATTCCAACCAGCGTATGGAACCGTCCTCCCTTTCGAATTGCTCCTGGTGATGACTGATCTCGTCACCCGCCAAGGCTTTCTGATAAATGTCGCGCCAACGTTCAGGCGCCTTCGGAAAAACATCGCAGAATGACGCCCCGATCACCGCCCGACCGTGTAGCCCGAAATCGTCGATCCAGCGCTGGCTGACGGCCAGATAGTCCATCTCGCGATTAAACATGGCAAGCGCAACAGGCGCTTGCCGAACCAGCAATTGCAGGCGCTCGCTGGTCTTGCGCAAAAGCATGCGATCTTGTCGTTGTCGGTGAACCAGCAACGCAAGCAGTAGCGACATTACGCCACCGACAAAAGCCAAATCCAGGCTGAAGTCCCTGGGAAGGCTGTCCGCAAACTGTGGCGTCGCATGAAATTCCGCCTGCCATACTCGACCAAACACATCCAACTCGCGGGTGACTGCAAGTTCCGGATAGGGGTCGATGGATCGCTCTGCTCCGTAGAAAACGACATTGCCCACCGAATGGTCAACATCGCTCAAAGTCAGTCTGACGCCATCTGCTTTGGGATTGATATTCTCCAGCACCTCGTCAATCACCATCGGCATGAAAGTGGCCCCCAGCGCTGTCGCCTCGCGTGACGCCTCATCCTTTGCGATCGGGAATTCAGCATAAACCGGCAACAGCAGCAGAAAACCCTGGCCGACCATACCATTGGCCTGCACCAGCGTAATTGGGCGGGTGAGCGTAGCGCGGCCGGAGCGCATCGCTTTGAGCATTGCTTCACGCCGATTGCTTTCCGAGCCGATGTCGAGCCCGATGGCTGAACGATTCAGCCCTTCAGGCTCAAGATATTTGATAACGAATCGCTCACCGTTGTTGGCCGACAGTTGTCGCACCTCGAACTGGTCATACCCTTGCTTGAGTACATCACGCTGGAACGTCTTTTCAAGGGATGGCAATACACGCTGAATAAATCCGAACCCACGCGATCCGGGGAATTCCGTGGCAAGGTCGCGTGACGCAAAGACCAGTCTGAACTTTTGGCGGGTCATTTCGGTCGGACCGGATGCCAGAAGCGCGCCCCGTGTACCCCTGAGGCCGTGTTCGTATGACAAAACTCTTTCCTGCAAGTAGGCGGTTGTCTTTTCAACAAGACTCTCAAAACGCGCCTGCCTGTACACCACCTGCGTCCGATGGTAGCTGGAGATCACCAGATACGTCAGGCAAAGCCCGACCAACAGCACAATGCCGGAAACCATGAAAGTACGTGTCTCTTGCGATTGCGCCAACGCCTGCTCCATTATTTAATTTCGCATAATTATAATTTTTAACATTAACAAAAACAAGTTACATCCGGCATCAGTATTCAAGTGTGGATCTGGTGACCTGGCAGTCATTGCATTCAAGGTGCATCGAACCCCACCAAGGTGAATTGAACGCGCACGACAGCGAACTTCAGGACAAAACCACTGCCCAATCGGACTATCCATCAACTGCCCACAGATACCCCATGGAAACGCTACTTTTAAGAATTACCGGTCTGATCGACGAGTCCAGCGTACGCATACTTGCCAATGCCATTCAGGATTTGCCCAATATCGGCCATCTGGAAATATCTCGTGAAACGGGACAAGCAAGCGTAGACCACGGTCGCTTCGTCAGCCCGGATGACATTCTCCAGGCGATCGTTGATGCCGGGTTTGAGGCGGAATCGATCTAGCCGATGTGTGCTGGTTTCGTCCGGGCCCCATCCGCCTGTTCCGGCGTCAGGCCCTCAGGCGAACTGCCCGGCCACCCAACCTGAGGACCACGCCCACTGGAAGTTGTATCCCCCAAGCCAGCCCGTCACATCCACCACCTCGCCAATGAAGTACAACCCGGGCACTGACCTGGCTTCCATGGTCTTCGATGACAACGCATCGGTCGAGACTCCACCCAGAGTGACTTCTGCCTTGGCAAAGCCCAGGGTGCCCGCAGGCATCAGTGGCCAGGCATTCAACTTGCCGGCGATCATGTCCAGATCGCGCCGGCCCAGTTCGCTGATGGGGCGCGCGATCAATTTTTCGCCGCCTTGCAAGGCGCACCACTCATGCGCAAAGCGACGCGGCAAATGCTCAGCCAGCAAGTTGGGCAAATGCACCCGCCCCTGCCGGTGTTCTTCCAGCCAGCTCGCAGCGTCGACGCCTGGAAGCAGATCAACCTCGACGGGCTGTTTCTTGCCCTGCCGATATTCCTGCATCTGCCAATAACTGGAAATCTGGAGAATGGCCGGGCCCGACAAGCCGCGATGCGTGATCAGCACATTCTCGCGAAAATGGGCACCGTCGAACCGGGCAACGGCATCCAGCGTCGCACCAGCCAGCGGCTTCATCGGTTCGAGCAGTTCAGGTGCCAGCGCCAGCGGTACGAGCGCGGGCTTGGGCGGGATCACCGGGATGCTGAACTGTTCAGCCAAGCGGTAACCAAAAGGCGTGGCGCCAATTTTTGGGATGGCCAAGCCGCCCGTCGCCACGACCAGCGAATCGCACGTAAAGGCCCCCAGGTCGGTCATGATCGTGAAACGTTTTGCCGCCTCGGCCGCATGGCGTTCGACCTGCTGAACTGAGCACGGAAAGGCCCATTTCACCCCGGCATCGTCACAGGCATCGCGCAGCATGTCGATAATCTCCTGCGCCGACTCGTCGCAAAACAATTGCCCGTGCTCGCGCTCATGAAATGGAATTCTTCGCCTCTCCACCATGGCGATGAAATCGAATTGCGAAAATCGCGCCAACGCCGATCGACAGAAATGCGGGTTTTGCGAGAGAAAATTGTCGGCACTGACCGTACGGTTGGTGAAATTGCAGCGCCCGCCACCCGAGATGCGGATTCGCTCGCCAAGCGTTTCAGCATGATCGATCAGCAACACTCGGCGCCCGCGCGCACCGGCCTGAGCGGCACACATCATGCCGGCCGCGCCGGCGCCGATGATGATGATGTCGAAATGCATAACGGTCCGATCAGGAATAAAAAATTCGTGTGCGCAGTGGCGGGGCGGATTCTAACACCCTGCTTGAAAGCCCATCGGGAAGCAGTGCCAGGTTCCAGCAAGACAGGGTGTTGCAAATTTACAACGTAAGAAAACCGACAATCGGACTGTCAAAACGCACCCCGATGGTGCACAATGCCTAATTGGTAAGACCATGCTCGCACAAGGAATCCCGTAACATTCAGAAGCGAAACTGGGGAAATCATGAAAGTCATCATGCATTGTTTGAAACGACTGTTTTGATACTTGATCGCTAACCTGTTGATCCAAGTCGAAAAAATGTGATGGTGCACTGCAGCATTTTGTGAAATTTACTGTTACAATGCGTTCGTTGTCATTTTTTATATCAACCTAAAGGAGCGTTCAATGTCTATCAATCCCGAGCAGTTCGCCGCCGCTAACAAGGCTGCAGTCGATTCCCTGTTGTCCGTTGCCAATACCGCCCTGGCCTCCGCTGAGCGTATCGCCACCCTGAACCTGGAAACCGCCCGCTCGGTTCTGGAAGATTCCGTCTCCAACGCCAAGGCACTGATGAGCGCCAAGGATCCGCAAGAAGCCCTGTCCATCCAGGCTTCCCTGGCCCAGCCGAGCGTTGAGAAGGTTGTTGCTTACTCCAAGTCGGTCTACGAAATCTCTACCGAAACCCAGGAACAACTGGCCAAGATGGTTGAAGCCCAGTTCGGCGACTTCCAGAAGTCGGTTGCCGAGATGCTGGAAAAGGCTGCCAAGTCTGCCCCGGCTGGTTCTGATGTTGCTGTCGCCGCTGTTCAGAGCGCCATTGCTGCCGCCACCTCTGCTTTCGACAACATGCGCAAGACCGCCAAGCAAGTGACCGAGCTGGCCCAGAACAACGTTGCTGCTGCTACCAGCGCCACGACCAAGGCTGTCAAGAAGACCGCCAAGTAATTATCAGCCTCCGCTGAAACAAGAAGCCCGCATTGCTGCGGGCTTTTTTACGTCCGCTGCTGGCAAATCAGCACGACTCAGGCCGCCAGCATGCGTCGCAAGCCTCGCATCAGCGTGCCGATGGCCGGCAACTTCATGTACAGCTCTTCGGCTGCATCCCAGTAATCGCGGTGGTAGTTGACCTTGCCATCCGGATCGAACTTCAGGTGTGAAACGCCGCGCATGACTTGCGCCTCGCCTTTGCCCCACAAACGCACCCGATAGTAAAACGTCCAGACCAGCATGGCGCCGCTGGCATCGACTACTTTTTCCGTGACGACAAAACGTGGCTCGGCCACCTGCCCGAACATGTGGGTAAAAATACGCTGAATGGCCGGCAGGCCATGAACTTCGTTGAACGGGTCTTTAAAATAGGCATTTTCGCTATAAAACTCGGGGAAGCGGGCAACACTCGCTGGCGAAAATTCGTTGTAAAAAACGATCAGGTCGTCGAGGGTCATCTCAGCCTCCGGTAAAGCGGCGAATCAAGGGGAAATACCAGCGGTAAGGCAGCAGCGCAAAAAGCTTCATGACGCCGGTAAATCGCTTGGGAAAGTGAATTTCGAATTTTGCCGATTTAAAGCCGTCGACCGTGGCAATCGCCGCCTGTTCCGGGGTGAGCAGTGCCGGCATCGTAAAATCGTTTTGGGCAGTCAGCGGTGTGGCAACAAAGCCGGGATTGATCACCCAGACACCAATGCCTTTGGGCGTCAGATCGAGATGCAGCACTTCGGCAAAATGAATCAGCGCGGCCTTGCCTGGCCCGTAAGCCAGCGCTTTCGGGAGGCCACGATAGCCGGCGACACTGGCGACAAAGGCAATGCCACCGCCGGCATGCAGATCAGGCAGGACCGTGGCGGCTAGCCGCATGGCGCCATTGAAATTGATTGCCACCACCCGCTCGGCAATGGACAGATCAAAGTTGTCGGCACGCATCGGCACGTAATCCCCAGCCAGATAGATGACAAGATCAACGCCTTGCCAGTGCGCGATGAGCGTCTGGCGAGCATCGGCCAGACTACCTGCATCGGTCGCATCGCAAGGCAGAATCAACGCGTCGGCGATACCCAATGCCTGAAGCTTGTCAGCGCGGCGAGCCGACAGCGCCAGCCGGGCACCGCGCCCTGACAACTCGTGGGCGAGGGCTGCGCCAATGCCGCTGGACGCCCCGACCAGCCACACGCGCCGGCCCTGCCAGTCCGTGATTTTCGGGTTTGAGAACATGGAGAGCGCCCTAGCGCTTGGCGAAGGTCAGCGTCACTTCGCCCAGATTGAAGCCCCACTTCGACATGTAGGAGCGGTTCATCATCACCTTGTCGTCCATCAGGAACATCCAGTCATCGAAATCGACGTTGTAAACCTTGCCATCGACCGGCAGCGCCAGTACGTAGCGCCAGCGCAGCGCATTACCGGACACTTCGCCAATGGCCTCCCCGACGACATCATCTGCCCTGCCGCGGAAACTGCCATCCGCCTGCTTGGTCAGCGTCCAGACGCGGCGCGACGTGGTGCCGTCGGACCACTTGAAATTCTCGTCGAGCACGCCGGTATCGCCGGTCCACTTGGCGTCGATCACGACATGGAAGCGCTTTTTGACTTCGCCGGAGCGCCCCTGGAACATCCCCCACGCATCCAGCGTCCCGTTGAGATAGTTTTTGATATCAAGCGTCGGTTGCTCGGTCCGGTATTGTTCAACGCCGGTCGACGCGCAACCCGCCAGGCCGAGGGTCAACGCAGCTGTGAGCAAAAGTTTCATGGTCAGATCTCCAGTGAATGGCGCCAGCGCCAGAGCAACCCGCCCGCCAGCGCCTTGAAGGCAAGCGGCAATAAGGCGTAAGCAAAAGTCAGGGCTGGCAAGCCGGTGCTACCGCCCGGCACATAGCCGAGCGCACCGAGCAAGGGTAGTGAAAGCCCGGCGGCGAGCGCCAGGTTGAGTTTGGCGACAAAGTTCCAGACACCGAAGCAGGCGCCGGCCTGCCCCTGGCGTTCACCCAGATCGGCAGCAATGGCAGCCGGCAAGGCAAGGTCAGCGCCAAGCGCCAGACCTGAAGCAACGCAGATGGCCGAAAATGCCCCGATATCGCCACTGCCCAGCAAGCTGGCCCCCGCAAATGCGACCATGGAAACCGCCATGGCCACCAGCCAGGCAAAGACCCGCCCGTGTCGCGCTGAGAGCCTGACCCAAAGCGGCAAGGATGCCGCCCCGGCCACAAAGTAAAGCGCCAGCAGTGGGCCGCTGGCCGACGTGGCTTGCAACACATCCGCTACGAAAAACAGGAAAAGCGTGGCCGGCAGCGCAGCGGCGATGCCGTTCGCGACAAATACGATGAGCAAGCGCCTAAATGCCACATCGGCAAAGACTTGCCGCAAGCTGGGCAGCAAGGCCTGACTGACGGCAGGCACCGGTTGGCCGATGCCGACCCGGCTGAAGGTGGTTGCCGCAGCAATCAGCAATAAGGGGGGCAAGATCCAGCTCAAACGGGCAATGCCGTCACTCAGGTGGGCCGCCAGTACGCTGGGCAGCGCCGCTGCGAGAACCACGCCCACCAGACCAAAGCCCTCCCGTGCCGCAGTCAGCCGGGTTCTCAGGCGGGAATCCAGCCCGATATCCGCCCCCCACGCCTGATAGGCGACGCTGGCTGCCGAGAAGCCAAGGTACGTCAGCGCCAGCGAACCCAGCAACCAGAGGGCCGCGTGTTTTACCGGCGGATTGAGCAGCGCGACAAATCCGAGCGCAAAGGGGAGCAAGGCAACCGCCAGCATGCGGGGCCGCGACACGCGATCGGCGAGCCAGCCGAGCCACGGGTCGATCCCGGCGTCAAGCAAACGGGCGCCGAGCAGGATGCCCCCAAGCACGGCCAGTTCCATGCCGCCGGTTTCGGCGTAAAAGTGCGGGACGTGAACGTAGATGGGGAGCGCAGCGAAGGCGAGTGGCAAACCGAGGACGCCGTAGGCGAGGATGCGGGACGTGTTCATATTGTTTTGGCGGGATGCCGCGCCAGCCAGCAGGTGAGATTGGACCGGGATTCGCTTGGGATGCCGGGGTGTCCGCCCTTGCGGGTCGTTTCCCTTGCTCGTGCGTGGCCACGAATCAGCAAGCAAAGCACCGACTCGTCACGCAGCGCAGGGACGTTGGCGTAGGCCACCGCGCATCCCGGCGTCACCTTTGGTCGTCGGCGGCAATGCATCCTGCCTTTGGCTGCTCGCGTTTGGTGAAGCAAAAGAGAATTTGCCCGCGGCGCAAGCGCGTCAGAAAAGCTTGCGAAAATGGGCCCTTCTTTCATCACGAGCGCCTCAACAGCGCCGCCCGTAATTCTGGCGCACTGGTCCTGGCATCGAGCCAGATGCCAAAGAAGGCGCGGGCAAAACCGGCATCGTCGACGCTACCCAGCAGACGCCCGTTGAAATAAAAACTGGCGCCCTCCGGACGATACTGGCCAATGATGTAATCGCCCGTCCTGACATCGGGAAACAGCCGGGTCATCTGCTCGCCCCAACGTTTCAGCATCGCGTCGTCGCCACCTAATGCGCGCATTTCCTTGACGCTGGCCTCCGCAATCGCGGCGCCGGCGATGGTCCGTTTATAGTCCAGACGCAGGGCGAGCGGCGGCCGTTGGGGATCGTCGGCGGCCCACAAGGTCGCTTCGTAGACCAGAAAGCCGAAGCGACGGAATTCTCCATTGCCCCAGCGCTTCAAGCCGGCCGTTGGATCCGGGTTGGCGACAGCGGCAAACGGGAGGGCTGCCAGACCCAGCAGCAAGCGGCGGCGCGCCGCCCGGAAAATTTCGTTTTCGGACGATTTTTCCGGTTGACCGTGGACATCGCCATCCTTGGCGCTACGGGCCATCTGATCAGCGATGCGCGAGTTCAAACTGGACCACATCGATATTTCCGGCCAGAAAGCCGGCCTCGCAGTAGCAGAGGTACATGCGCCACAAGCGGCGGAAGGGCTCGTCAAAGCCGAGTTTCTGGATGTCGGGCCAACGGGCCTCGAAGGCATGGCGCCATTCGGCCAGCGTGCGGGCGTAGTCGCGACCAAAGGCGAATTCTTCACGAACCACCAGGCCCTGCTTTGCCGCCGCGGCGCGGAAGGCGGCACGCGACGGCAGCATGCCGCCGGGGAAGATGTATTGCTGGATGAAATCAGTGCTGCGCCGGTATTCCGGAAAAATGTCGTCACGAATGGTAATGCTCTGCACCACGGCCTTGCCACCCGGTTTCAGGGACTTGGCCAGGGTTTTGAAGTAGGTCGGCCACCAGCGTTCACCGACGGCTTCAAACATTTCGATGGACACGACGTGGTCGAACTGCTCGTCGAGATCGCGGTAGTCCTGCAGGCGCAGCTCGGCTGCCGGAACGCGCTTCTGCGCCCATTCCAGCTGGGCTGGCGAGAGGGTCACGCCCGTCGTCTTCAAGCCGTGCTGCACTGCCAATTCGGCAAAGCCGCCCCAGCCGCAACCGATCTCCAGGACAGTCTGGCCAGGTTCGGCATTCAGGCAATTGAGGATACGGCGGTATTTGGCATGCTGGGCGGTTTCCAGCGAACCATCATCGGCTTGACGATAGATCGCGGCGGAATAGCTCATGCTCGGATCGAGCCACAACCGGTAGAAGTCGTTGCCCAAATCGTAGTGCGCCATGATGTTGCGCTTGCTGCCGCTGCGGCTGTTGTTGTTCAGCCAGTGGCGGATGCGGGCGGCAAGCAGATTGCGCCAGGAACCATAGACAGCCTTTTTCAACTGCTCACGGTTCGCCGCCAGCAGCGTCATCAGGCCGGTAATATCCGGGGAATCCCACTGCCCGTCGAGGTAGGCTTCGGTCAGACCGATGTCACCCTTGGCCAGCACCTGCCCGAACATGGCTTCATCATGAACGTGCAGGGTCACACCATGTTCGCCGTCACCAAACAGGCGACAATCGCCCCCGGGCAAACGGATTTCCAGCAGGCCGCCCTGCAGCTTTTCCAGTAATTCGAAGACCAGACGGGTGTCGCGGGCAAGTGGGTCGGAAGCGCGCAGAGTCATCGTGTTCATTTGGTGGATTCCCGTAGGGGTTGAGAGACGTGGGCGCCGCGAAAAGGCACCCCTTTCAGCCAGAGTTTCAAGGCTTGCCAGTGGATGCGGAACATCACGCCGGCGGTGAGAAAAGGCATTTTCAGGAAGGCGCCGAGCAAGGCTGCGGTAGACCACGCGCGCGGCTTGCCGGAAATGGAGGTGAGCAGGAGTTCACCCTCGGCATCGTCGTAATCGATGCGCGCCAGCGGGACCGGGCGATCAAGTTGAAAGCGGAAGCGGTAGCCGCCTTCAATGTCATTGAAAGGCGAAACGTGAAACTCCTTGGTCGCGCGAATCTCCTGGCCATCGCGCAAGGGCGTGCCATCAGCGTTGTGCAGCAAGTAGCTGTGGCGACCACCGAAGGTATTGTTGACCTCGGCCAGCACGGCCATCAGCGCGCCACCGCCATCGCGGCAGAACCAGAAGCTGACCGGATTGAAGACATAGCCCAACACCCGCGGAAAACATTGCAGCGTGATTTCTCCATCATCCGGCAGACCACGCTGACGCAGTTGCCCCTGTATCCACGGCAACAGGGGACTGCCATCGCGCGCGCCATGATCCTCCGTGCGGAAGCTGAGCAGATTGCTGCGGTCAACCGAAAAAATCTGGCAATTTGCAAATTCCGGGTGTCGCACCGACAACTGAATATAGAAGACCGGATAAACAAAGGCATTGACGACCGGCCGCAACCGTCGATGCATTACGTTGCCCAGGAAGATCAGTGGCCTGTTCATGGCAGCCTCAGGCACGTTCCAACTGACGCGTGGCGACCGATTCACCCTGCCACGGCGCGCGAACACCCAGACCGTTGACGACGCGCAGTGCCGATTTCAGGCCATCCTCATGGAAGCCATAACTGCCCCAGGCGCCGGCCAGCCAGATGCCGTTGTCGCCCTGTACCGACGCCAGCCTTTGCTGCGCTTCAATCGCCGGGCCATCGAAAATGGGATGGGCGTAGTCGAACTCGGCTATCACCTTGGCCTGGTCCGGCTCGCGTGCCGGGTTGAGCGTCACCACCACAGGCGTCTTGAAGGGCAAGGGTTGCAATTTGTTGATCAGGTAAGAAACCCCCACTGGCTGGTCACCAGGCTCGCCACGGCCAGCAAAATAATTCCAGGCCGACCACAGTTTCTCGTCACGCGGCAGCAAGGCGCGGTCGGTATGCAACACCGCGCGATTGGGCTGATAGCGAATGGCCGACAGCACAGCGCGCTGGGCATCCGTGGCGGCATGGCCAAGAATGGCCAAGGACTGATCGCTATGACAGGCCATCACCACCTGATCGAATTGCTCGCTGCCGCGCACATGCGTCAACGTCAGCGCCTTACCGTCGCGTGTCACCGAAATGACCGGGCATGCCAGCCGAATGTCATCCAGCAGTGCGGCAATCTTGCGTACATAAGCACGGCCGCCACCTTTCACGGTTCGCCACATCGGCCGGTCGAAAACCTGCAACAAGCCGTGGTTCTGACAGAAGCGAATGAAGGTGGCGAGCGGCATGTCGAGCATCTGCCCGGTCGGACAGGACCAGATCGCAGCCGCCATCGGCAGCAGATACCAGTCCGAGAATGCCGCGGAATAGCGACCTTCCGCCAAAAAATCGCGCAGGCTGCGCTGGTTGTCCGGATGCGTCGCCAGCCACGCCATGCTTTCGCGATTGAAGCGCAGGATGTCGGAGAGCATGGACCAGAATGGCCGACGGACCAGATTGCGCTTCTGCCCGAATACCGTGGCCAGATTGCTGCCAGCCCATTCCAGATCGGGATTTTCCAGGCTGACAGCGAAGGACATCTCGGTTTCGACACTTTCGACGCCGAGGAGCGAGAACATCGCGATCAGGTTCGGATAGGTCTTCTCATTGAAGACAAGAAATCCGGTATCGACCGGATGCATCCGGCCCTCCAGGGTGACATCGACCGTGTTGGTATGCCCGCCGAGGTAGGCACCTGCTTCAAACAAGGTCACGTCGTGCTCGCGACTGAGCAGCCACACGCTGGCCAATCCCGAGATACCTGCGCCGACGACGGCTATGCGTTGCTTTCTGTTCATGCTTCCCCCGACTCGTTAATGCCACTCAGTACTGCATACGCAGTCACGTGATGAGCGGATGCAAGATTTCCCCGCGGGAAGTCCCCCTGCTTTAGCAGGGGCATCCTGATGGACGACATTTCAGCTAGATTCACGGTCGCTCCTTGCATTGATTGATTACTTGAGAAACTCGTCGATACGCGCCAGCAACTCCTTGTCATCCGGCGTCGTGAAGCTGCCAAATGCAAGCACTTTGCTGCCATCGCGGTTGATCAGGTATTTGTGGAAGTTCCACTTCGGACGGCTATCCGTCAGCTCGGCCAGTTTCAAATAGAAAGGATTGGCCTGCTTGCCCTTGACCACGGTTTTGCTGGCCATCGGAAACTCAACGCCGTAGGTCAAACGGCAGAAATCTGCAATTTCCTTATCGCTACCCGGCTCCTGCTCGCCAAAGTCATTGGACGGAAAACCGACGACCACCAGGCCCTTGTCCTTCAATCGTGCGTACAGCTTTTCCAATCCGTCATATTGCGAGGTGAAACCACAGTAGCTCGCCGTATTGACCACCAGCATTACCTTGCCCGCATACTGGCAAAGCGGCATGGGCTTGCCATCCTGCAGACGGGTGAAATTGTGATTGAGCAACGATGGGCACTCGCCCGCGTTTGCCAACGGTGACATGACACAGATGCACGCCAGACCGACGATGCCGAGCCAGCGCTTCAGGATTCGATTCATCTCATGCTCCTTAATGCTTTGTCCTAGACAAATCGGACATTTGTTCGTAAGATAGCCATCAAATGTTCGCATGTCAACGGTTTGTCTAACATTTGTTCAGGACAAATAATGAATACACCCGGTTTTAATATTGCCGCTGTCGAACGTGACACCGGCCTCTCCAAAGATGTTCTGCGCATGTGGGAACGGCGCTACGGCTTTCCTGTGCCTGACCGCGACGACAATGGGGAAAGAAGCTATCCCGCCGATCAGGTGGACCGTCTGCGTCTAATCAAGCGACTGATGGATCAGGGACATCGGCCAGGGAAGCTGATCGCGACGCCGACCACAGAATTGACTGCGCTGGCGCCACGGCGTACGAAGCCACCCGCTGCACACACGCCCGCGATGGCTGAAGAACTGGCCGAGTTGCTCGCCATGATCAAACAGCACGATGCAGCGGCTTATCAGCAGGCAATGCAGCAGCGTCTGGCCCGGCAGGGGCTACAGCGATTTGTCCAGGACACCGTGGCGCCGCTGACGCAGCAGGTTGGCGAACGGTGGGAGGACGGCAGCTTCGAAGTCTTCGAAGAACACCTGTTCACGGAGCTGACCAAACGGCTATTGCGCCAGGCTATCTCGACGTTGCCCGGTGGTGCCCGGGCGCCGCGAATTTTGCTGACCAGCGTACCGGATGAAGCTCACGTCCTCGGGCTGCTGATGGTCGAATTGCTGTTTGCGCTGGAAGGTGCAGCCTGCATTCCGCTGGGCACCCAAATGCCCCTGCTGGAAATCGGACGAGCGGCCCTGGCGCATCGCGCCAATATTGTCGCCCTTTCGTTTTCTGGCGCCTTTCCACAGCGCCAGATTCCCGCCCTGCTCCAGCAGATGCGCCAGATTCTTCCTGAAGATACCGCACTGTGGGTGGGTGGTAGCGGCGTTGCACGCCTTGGTGCCATGGCAGGCGTGGCATTCATGCACACGCTGGACGAAGCCGTCGCCGCACTGACTAACTGGCGATTACAGCACCCCGTCAGCCCCGAAACCCTCACCTAAAAGCACTTCGGCGCCTGATAAACAGGCGCCGAAGCATGACAACCAGCAATAAGGGGAGCCCCCCCCGGCAGCACCAGCCTAAGCGGCTTCAACCATCGGCACCAGAAAGTCCTTGCTGATGCCATTCCCGAGCATGTAGATGCGATCCATGAAATCAGTCAGCCATTCATGCAGGCCGTGTTCAAGAATGTCCTCAATCCGGCCATAGCGCAGTTGGGCATTCAACATGCCTCCCTGACGTTCGGTTTCGCCGGAATTGCTGTTGGAAATGAGCCCCAGATTCTTGACAACACTATTCAGGCAGAACTGAAGGGAACGCGGCATGTCCTTGTTGAAAATCAACAGCTCAGCGACGCGCTCCGGCGTGATGACATCGCGGTAAACCTTGCGGTACACCTCGAAAGCCGAGACCGAGCGCAGCAGTGCGCCCCACTCATAGAAGTCGGTGGCCCCTTCATCGCCTTGCGGACGCAAGACGTGATATTTCACATCGAGAATTCGCGCCGTGTTGTCTGCACGCTCGAGCAACGTGCCGATGCGGATGAAATGATAGGCCTCGTCCTGCAGCAGGGTACCGAGCGTGGTGCCACGCGACAAAGATGAACGTGTCTTGACCCACTCGAAAAATTCGCTGATGCCGGCATGGTAAAGCTGATCAAAGGTCTTTTCGCGAGCTTCCAGCCAAGTCGAGTTCAAGGTTTCCCACATCTCCGTGGTCAGCGTACCGCGCACGGCATGCGCATTTTCACGGGCACTGCGCAGGCAACTGAAGATGGAAGCGGGATTGTCCGGATCGCTGACCATGAATTTCAGGACATTTTCACCGTTGACCGTGGAATACTTGGCCTGATAGGCCTCATCCAGACTATTCAGCGTAATGATGGCGTTCCAGCTCTGATTGATCGCAGAAAGCGATTGCGGCACAAGTGACATCTGATAGGTCACATCCAGCAGGCGGGCAAGATTTTCAGCACGCTCAATATAACGTGACATCCAGAACAGATGATCGGCAGTTCGACTTAGCATGGCTTAATCCTCCAGAATCCAGGTATCTTTTGTACCGCCGCCCTGCGACGAATTGACGACCAGCGAGCCCTTGGTCAGGGCAACACGGGTCAAGCCACCAGGAACCATATCAACGCACTTGCCCGACGACAGTACGAAGGGACGCAGATCAAGGTGACGCGGCGCAATGCCTTCTTCGACGAACGTCGGGCAGTTGGACAGGGCCAGCGTCGGCTGAGCAATATAGCCATCCGGCTTGGCAATCAGCAGTTGGCGGAAATGCTCGATTTGCTCCTTGGTCGATGCGGGACCGACCAGCATGCCGTAACCGCCCGCGCCATGCACCTCCTTGACCACCAGTTCGGCCAGATGCTCGAGCACATACTTGAGCTCGTCCGGCTTTCGGCACATATAGGTTGGCACGTTGTTCAGCGTCGGCTCTTCGCCCAGATAGAAGCGGATCATTTCCGGCACGTAAGGATAAATGGACTTGTCGTCAGCAACCCCTGTGCCGATGGCATTGGAGAGCACCACATTGCCGGCCTGGTAGGCCTTCAGGATGCCCGGAACCCCTAGCGTAGAATCAGGACGGAATGCGAGCGGATCCATATAGTCATCATCAAGTCGGCGGTAGATGACATCAACACGCTGCGGGCCCTGCGTTGTGCGCATGTAGACGACCTCATCCTTGACGAAGAGATCACGCCCCTCAACCAGTTCAACACCCATCTGTTGCGCCAGGAAGGTGTGTTCGAAATAGGCGCTGTTATACGCTCCCGGCGTCAGCACAACCACGGTCGGATCAGAAACACCCGTCGGCGCTACGGCACGCAGTTTTTCGAGCAACATGTCCGGATAATGCTGGACAGGCGCCACCTTGTGCCGGGCAAACAATTCAGGGAAGAGTCGCATCATCATCTTGCGATCTTCCAGCATGTACGAGACGCCAGAGGGTACTCGCAAATTGTCCTCGAGTACGTAGAACTCCCCCTCGCCGGCACGAACAATATCAACCCCGGCTATATGCGCATACACCTGACCAGGCAGATCCACCCCCATCATCTCGGGACGGAACTGGGCATTGTTCAGCACCTGCTCGGAAGGAATGATGCCCGCCTTGAGAATTTCCTGATCATGATAGACATCATGCAGGAACATGTTCAATGCCTTCACGCGCTGGGTCAATCCAGCACGCAACGATTGCCATTCAGGGGCAGGAATAATGCGCGGAATAATGTCGAACGGAATCAAGCGTTCCTTGCCAGATTCCTCGCCATAAACTGCAAAAGTGATCCCGACGCGGTGAAACGCCAGATCGGCTTCCGCTCGCTTGCGGACGATACGCTCGGGCGGTGTGGCCTTAAGCCAGTCATCGTATCCCTTGTAGTGCTCCCGGACGCTACCGTTGGCGTCAACCATCTCGTTATAGAAGTTCATTTTTTCCACTCGTCGCTAAGTATGCTCTCTTACTGGTTTCAGCAGATTCCATGCCACCCGGAAACAAGCCTTAAATCATGCGCCCGATACTACTTTCGAACTATTGACGCACCGCAAAGGTGCATCATATTTTCAACATGGTGCAAAATAAAAAACCCGCCGGATCGCTCCGGCGGGTTTTTAACCTGAACAACACTACGATCAGGCGCGTTCGAAGATCACCGCAATACCCTGGCCGCCACCGATACACATGGTAACGAGGGCATACTTGCCGCCAATACGCTCAAGTTCATACAGCGCCTTGGTCGCAATGAAGGCACCGGAGCAACCAACCGGGTGGCCAAGAGCGATGGCGCCGCCATTCGGGTTGGTCTTGGCCGGATCTAGGCCGAGCACCTTGGAGACCGCCAATGCCTGAGCAGCAAAAGCTTCATTGGACTCGATGACGTCCATTTGATCCAGCGTCAGTCCGGCCTTCTTCAGGGCCAATTTCGTGGCGGGGATCGGGCCTTCGCCCATGATGTCGTTCGGCACACCGGCGACAGCGTAACCGGCGATGCGCGCGCGAGCTTTTTGACCATTCTTGGCTGCAACATCGGCAGCTGCCAGCACGAAGAAAGCAGCGCCGTCGTTGATACCCGAGGCGTTACCGGCCGTAACCGTACCGTCCTTCTTGAATGCCGGCTTCATCTTGGCCAGCGACTCCATGGAGGTGCCGCGCTTCAGATGTTCGTCGGTATCGAACACGACATCGCCCTTGCGGGTTTGCTTGACGATAGGAACGATCTGGGACTTGAAGTAACCGGCGTCGATGGCTGCAGCTGCACGGCGCTGCGATTCGACCGCCAGTGCATCCTGATCTTCACGGCTGAAACCATACTTGGTGGCAAGATTTTCTGCGGTAATACCCATGTGACCAACGCCGAACGGATCGGTCAGCACGGCAACCATCGAGTCGATGGCCTTGGTATCACCCATGCGGGCACCGCTACGCAGCGCCGGCAGCATGTAAGCCGCTTTGGACATGACTTCGACACCACCACCAATGCCGTAATCAGCATCACCCAGCATCAGGTTCTGTGCCGTCGTGACGATACCCTGAAGGCCGGACGCGCACAAACGGGACACCTGCATGGCGACAGACTCCATCGGCAGGCCAGCCTGGATGGAAGCAACACGGGACACGTAAGCATAACGACCATCGGTCGGCATCGTGGTACCAACCGTCACGTAATTGATCTGCTGCGGGTCGACGTTGGAGCGGGCAACGGCTTCCTTCATGACGATCCCGGCCAGTTCGCTGGAGTCAAAGTCAGCCAGTGAACCACCGAAAGCACCGATAGGTGAACGAACTGCACTCAGAACGACAACATCTCTGCTCATGAAAATCTCCTGTAAGAATTATTCAGCCCGCCAGACTGGCAAGCCCCAACATAAACAACAACAACATCCATAACACAGTAGCTCGCCAAACAAGACCGACGGCACTCTGCATGAAATCTACATCGGCGGGTTCGCCCAAGCCCAATTCAGCCCGGTCAGATACCTCGACGCCGTCGATCACCGGTCGCCCCAATTGCACGCCCAAGGCTCCAGCACCAGCAGCGAGGACGATTCCGAGGTCACGATCCGGCCACTGTGCCGGCTGCGTACGCCAGCAATAGACGGCATCCTCGAAATCACCGACGATGGCAAAGGCAGCAGCCGTTACTCTTGAAGGCAACCATTCGATCATACCGAAAACAAGCTTTGAGAATGCGGAAAAATCGGTTTGCCGCACATCACTTTCAACATTCCAGCGCTGATGCACGATGGACGCCAAACGGTACAGCAAGGCGCCGCAAGGACCGGGCAGCAATACAAACCACAAGACAACCGCAAAGACGTGGCGATGGGATGCGACCAGCGCACCCTCAATAGAAAGCCGCGCCATGTCTTCTGACCCAAGACCGTAGGTCGAAACCCCCAACCATTCGGCGAGTAATTGCCTTGCCCGCTCCAGATCGCCCATGCGCAAGGCAAGCTGAATTTCGGTGTAATGATGACTGAACTGGCGAAATCCCATTGTCACATAAAGAATACCGACATTGAGCAGCCATCCGAAAAGCGGATTGAGAGAATAAAGCAACCAGTATGCAATGCCTATCACCACGACCGGGACGAGAACGGCGACGCACCAAGCCAGTGCGCCATGGCGGTAGGCGCCGGCATTGAAGCGGGATTCGATCCAATCCGCCCACGCGCCGAGGGGTTCGGCGACGATGCGACGGTAATCCAGTGGTTGCAGTTGCTCAATGAGAAAAACTGCGATGAGCGATAGAAGACTCATGAGGGGCAGAAAGTTGCCGTAATCGGCTTATTTTCGTGTATCAAAGCGCCACCATACCACAAGCTTAAGCACCTTGGAGCAGCCCGAGGCGCTCGACCAGCGAACGAATCATTCCCGCCGTGGCGCCCCATATAAAATACTCGCCGTAGGGCATGGCAAAGTAGGTCCGCAGCGCGCCACGGTAGTGCATTGAGTGACGCTGGTGGTTGGCTGGATCCAGCAAAAAGGCAAGCGGCACCTCAAACACTTCCGCCACCTCGAATGGGTCTGGTCGCAGTTCGAACGGTGGCCTAACCAATGCCACCACCGGCGTGACACGAAAGCCGGTGCCAGTTCGATATTCAGGCAAAAAGCCAATAATTTCGATGCGCTCCCGATTCAGTCCGATTTCTTCCTCGGTCTCACGGAGGGCAGTGTGAGATGGCGAAATATCCTCCGTTTCAACCCGGCCACCGGGAAAACTGATCTGTCCGGCATGATCTCGCAGATGTGCCGTACGCTGGGTCAGTAACACGGTATGGCCGCCGTTCCGCAGAACAATTGGAAAGAGCACGGCAGCCGGGGTCAGCGGCAGGTCAGGAGCGCCCTCTTCCTGAACGAAATGCTCTGACAGGGGCTCAGTCAGAAGACTGGCCCGCAAGCGCTCCAGATCAAAATTCATGCTGCAGTCGAATCTTCCTCGATTTCTGCATTGACTGCCGCCAAGGCATCCTGAAGGGTTTCTTCGGACAGGTCATTGATGGTGGTTGCAACCAGATCGGCCGACTCGATCGCGCCGACCGGTAGCCGCTTGCTGTCCATATTGGCGACCAGCACGGCCGATGCGCCTGCTACGCGCAATAGCGCCTGCCGCTCGCCCATGAGCATTTCCAATTCTTCGCGCAACAGGGCAATTTCCTGATCTTTTTGTGGCATATCTCTCTCCTAGTATCTTTTTTTCAGTGTCATGGTACTGCCGTCACGTTGCATTTCCATACGGTTCAGAAAACTCATACCCAGCAGCGCCATCGGCATTTCGCTCTGATGAATGAGCGCATCAATGTTATGGAGCGTTATATCGCCAATCTGCACGGTATCAAGTTGCATCTTGCTGACCACCGCCTGACCATTGGCAGTGTTGGTCAAGGCCTTTTGCCCACGATTGAAATCGAGGCCGATCCGCCGCGCATCAGTCGCCCCGAGTGAAATCATCGTTGCCCCGGTATCCACCAGAAAACGAACCGACGTCCCGTTGATGGTTCCCGTCGTAAAAAAATGCCCCTGGGCATCAGCAGTCATCATGATCTTGCCGGAACCATCGCCACCGCCGACGCCAATGGCGTGCTGCCCCACACGCAGTGGGCGCTTCCTGCCACCCATGACCTGATCACCCTGAATCGACAGCACCTTAACGCCATCCAGCGCCTGCCCGACGGGAACTGTTTGCGGATCTCCGCCATTGATCATCAGCAAGGCCTTGTTGCCCATGACACCGGCCAATCCTACCTCTTGCGCTACTCCCTCCACTGCGACGAACAGCGATAAAATTCCCAGCAACGTACAATGATGCTTCAATTTTCCGGATATTTTCGTCGCCATGCACCCCGTCGCCATCTTTCGCCACTCTCCTACTGAAGGTCCCGGCTATTTTGCCATATTCCTTGAGCAGCACGGCATTCCATGGGAATTGATTGCCATTGACGAAGGCGCCACCGTGCCTTTGTCGGCGGATGCTTATTCAGGGCTCTGCTTCATGGGTGGCCCAATGAGCGTTAACGATCCGTTGCCATGGATCGAGCCTGTTTGTGCGCTGATTCGCGATGCCGTCGCCAAGCACATACCTGTTATCGGGCATTGTCTGGGCGGACAACTGATGAGCAAGGCCCTGGGCGGCAAAATCACGAAAAATCCGGTCAAGGAAATCGGCTGGAGCGAAGCGAGTGGTGAAGACAATGCCATCTCCCGTAATTGGCTGGGTGAGCTGGCAGGGCAGCCCGGCACAATTTTCCAGTGGCATGGCGAAACCTTCAGTACGCCAACTGGCGCTACCCGGCTGCTGACAAATGCCTATTGCAGCAATCAGATGTTCGCGCTTGGCCCACACCTCGGCATGCAATGCCACGTCGAAATGACACCGGAGATGATCGCCACCTGGTGTAGCCAGTGGGCTGATGAAGCCATTGCCGTGGCCGATTACCCCAGCGTTCAGACACCAGAGAAAATGCAGGCTGAAATCACCCAAAAGCTCCCCGTCATGCGACAACTGTCAGAACAGCTTTATTCGGTTTGGATCAAAGGTCTGGTTCGCTGATCCCTTGGCGTCCATTGAAAACGGGCTGTATGAACAGCCCGTTTTTATTTTTGCCAGTTTTTCCCGGTTGACCGTGGGAACCGCTTTAATCCCGGAAATTGCCGTATTTGATCGGAAAATCCGTAATTGACTTGGTGATCAGGGCAATGCAAGCCTGCAGGTCATCGCGCTTTGCGCCCTGAACGCGCACGGTCTCACCCTGAATCGCGGCCTGAACCTTGAGCTTGCCATCCTTGACCAACTTGACGATCTTCTTCGCCAGATCACTGTCAATACCATCCCTGATCTTCATTTCCTGTTTCACCTTGTTGCCGGAAACACTGATGATCTTTTGGTGATCCAGGCGCTTGACGCTTTCCTTCTCCTTCTTTTCCATAGCGGGAAAAAGCAGGTCCTTGATCTGGTCGAGCTGAAAGTCTGAATCGCCCCACAGGGTGATGACCTTATCCTTCTCGTTCAATTCGACCTTGGCAGATGTGCCCTTGAAGTCGTAGCGATTATCGATCTGGCGTGACGTGACATCAATGGCGTTCTTCAACGCCACCATGTCCGCTTCGGAGGTGAAGTCAAAGCTTGGCATGATGATTACCCGAAATGGCAGACGTAGTGATAAGACTCGCCGTCGGCAACCGAAATCTCAAAACTGGAATTGCCCGGCACGTTGAAAGACTGGCCATCGCCATACGTCTTCCACTCACTGTCACCCTTCAGCTTGACGCGGCAGGAACCGCCCACACCTTCCATGATCTCCGGCGCGCCGGTATTGAAAGTCAGGCTGGACGGCAGGATCACGCCGACGGTCTTCTTGGTGCCATCGGCCAACACTACGGTATGACTGACACACTTGCCGTCAAAATAAACATTGGCCTTCTTGACCACGGACACGTTGTCGTATTGCGACATTTAAATACCCCAAAGTTTTTGAATGATTGCCTTTGCGATGAAACCGACCATGCCGAAAGCAAGAACAAAGAACAGCACAAAAGTGCCCGTCTTGCCTGCCTTCGACTTGAACGCAATTTCGCCAATGATGAAAAGCATGAAGATGATGAAGGCGCCAACACCCCAGGTCGAGAAGAAATCCGCGATCTGCTCTTCATTGAACCCGAATACGGTGCCGCCCCCCATCGCTTAGCTCTTCTTCTTGGCAGCAGCTTTTTTGGCAGGAGCCTTGGCGGTTGCCGTCTTGACCGCTGTCTTTTTCGCCGCGGGTGCGCCGGCCTTGCGTGCAGCAAGATTGGCGGCTATCCGCATGCGCAGCGCATTCAGCTTGATGAATCCACCCGCATCACGCTGGTCATAGGCACCGGCATCATCCTCAAATGTGGCGATGGTCGAATCAAACAGTGAATCGGTCTTCGAATCACGGCCCACGACAATGACATTGCCCTTGTACAACTTCAGACGAACCATGCCATTGACACTGCCTTGCGTATGGTCGATCAGCACCTGCAATGCCTTGCGCTCCGGGCTCCACCAGTAACCGTTGTAAATCAGGCTGGCATAGCGTGGCATGAGATCGTCCTTGAGGTGGGCGACTTCGCGGTCGAGCGTGACCGACTCAATGGCGCGATGCGCGCGCAGCAGGATCGTTCCGCCCGGCGTTTCGTAGCAACCACGGGACTTCATGCCAACGTAGCGGTTCTCGACCAGATCAAGACGGCCAATGCCGTGCTTGCCGCCCAGCTCGTTCAGCAGCGCGAGCACTTCGTGGGCCTTGAGCTTTTTGCCGTTGACGGCAACAACATCACCCTTGGCAAACTCCAGGTCGAGATATTCGGCCTTGTTCGGCGCCTTTTCCGGCGACACGGTCCAGCGCCACATCGACTCTTCGGCCTCTGCGGCCGGATCTTCGAGATGACGACCTTCGTAGGAAATATGCAGCAGGTTGGCATCCATCGAATAAGGAGAGCCACCCTTCTTGTGCTTCATGTCAATTTCAATGCCATGCTTTTCGGCATACGCCATCAGCTTCTCGCGGGACATCAGATCCCACTCGCGCCATGGGGCGATGACCTTGATGCCGGGCTTCAGCGCATAGGCACCGAGCTCGAAACGAACCTGATCATTACCCTTGCCGGTTGCACCGTGACAAATGGCATCCGCACCGGTTTCATTGACGATCTCGATCAGACGCTTGGCGATCAGCGGACGGGCGATGGAAGTACCCAGCAGATATTCACCTTCATAGACGGTATTGGCACGGAACATCGGAAACACGAAGTCGCGGACAAACTCTTCTCGCACGTCATCGATGTAGATATTCTTTGGCTTGATGCCTGCCTTCAACGCCTTGGCGCGCGCCGGCTCCAGCTCCTCACCCTGGCCCAGATCGGCCGTAAAGGTGACGACTTCACACTGATATACATCCTGCAACCATTTGAGGATGACCGAAGTATCCAGACCGCCCGAATAGGCCAGCACTACTTTCTTGATGTCGCTCATTTCCGTTCCCTTATTTCGTTTCAAGCCTGCCCAGGAGCAGGTATTCCATCAGCGCCTTTTGTACGTGAAGCCTGTTTTCGGCCTCATCCCAAACCACAGACTGCGGCCCATCGATCACCTCTGCGGCAACCTCCTCGCCACGATGCGCAGGCAGACAATGCATGAACACCGCCGCAGAATTCGCTACCCGCATCATGTCACCGTCAACACACCAGTCAGCGAAAGCCTTGATTCGCGCTTCGTTTTCTGCCTCAAAGCCCATCGACGTCCACACATCCGTGGTCACCAGATCCGCCCCTCGACAAGCATCCATTGGATCGGCAAATACCTTCAAGCGCGAGCTGTTGATCACACCCACCAAATCCTGATTGATTTCATACCCGGGGGGCGTCGAGACATGCACTTTGAAGTCGAGGACCTCAGCTGCCTGCAACCAGGTATTGCACATGTTATTGGCATCACCCACCCAGGCAACCGTCTTGCCCTGGATACAACCGCGATGCTCGATGTACGTGTAAATGTCTGCCAATATCTGACAAGGATGATACTCATTGGTCAGACCATTGATGACTGGCACACGCGAATTGGCGGCGAAACGCTCAATGATGTCTTGTTCGAAGGTACGGATCATCACGATATCGCTCATTCGTGAAATAACCTGTGCAGCATCCTCGACTGGCTCACCACGCCCCAACTGCGAGTCACGGGTATTCAGGTAAATCGCCGAGCCACCCAGTTGCTGCATGCCAGCCTCGAACGACAGACGCGTTCGCGTACTGGCCTTCTCGAAAATCATTACCAGCGTGCGATCCGAAAGTGGCCAGTACTTCTGGTAAGACTTGAACTGATTCTTGATCCAGCGCGTTCGCTCGAAAACGTACTCAAGTTCTTCGCGAGAAAAATCCTTGAATTGCAAAAAATGTTTGATCGCCATCATTTAGGCCGCCAAAAAGTCCCTGATCAGCGGGATGCTGCGGTCAACCAGTTCTTTTGCCTCATTTTCACTAAAAGTCAGCGGTGGCAACAAGCGAATCACCTTATCGGCTGTCACATTAATCAACAAACCAGCAGCAAGCGCCTTGCCCACCAATTCGCCACATGGCCGATCCAGTTCGATACCAATCATCAAACCATGTCCCCGAATCTCAAGAACACCTTTAAGACCAGCCAAGCCGTCCGCATAAAGCTGGCGAATCAGCGCACCAACCTTCTCGGCGCTAGCCATCAAACCATCTTCCTCAATCGTGGCAATCGTTGTCAGCGCCGCCGCGCAAGCCAACGGATTGCCACCAAAAGTAGAGCCATGATTGCCTGGCCCGAAAAGCCCTGCTGCCTTGCCGGTGACCATGCAGGCACCGATAGGCACGCCTGAGCCCAATCCCTTGGCCAAGGTCGCCACATCCGGCTGTATCCCGGCATGCTGATAGCCAAACCACTTGCCGGTCCGCGCCATGCCACATTGAACTTCGTCACAAATCAGCAACCAGCCATTCTGATCGCACAACTCGCGAACACCCTTTTGAAAATCCACCGATGCGAGATGAATCCCGCCCTCACCCTGAATAATTTCCAGCATGACTGCAACAATATTCTTGTTGTGTTCAGCAACTGCCTTGATCGCATCGAGGTCATCATAGGGCACCCGAACAAAACCGGAAACCAGCGGCTCGAAGCCCGCCTGAGCCTTGCGATTTCCGGTTGCAGACAGGGTAGCCATCGTTCGGCCATGAAACGCTTTTTCCATCACGATAACGGTCGGCGTCTCGATACCCTTCTTGTGACCGTAGAAACGCGCTAGCTTGATTGCCGCCTCATTCGCTTCGCAACCCGAATTGCAAAAGAAAATTTCCTGCATTCCCGAGAGGGCCGCCAGCTTATCAGCAAGCTGATCCTGGCCCGGAATACCGTAGAGATTGGATGTATGCAACACGCGACCAGCTTGTGCCGCAATGGCTGCTACCAGCTTCGGGTGAGCGTGACCAAGCGTGGAAACTGCGATACCGGAAAGTGCATCGAGGTATTCCCTGCCCTCGGTATCGGTAATCCGGCTACCTTGACCATGACTAAACGCCACCGGCAACCGAGCATAGGTATTCATGACATGCGACATGAGGCAACCCCAAAAAACGAAAACGGCGGACATTGCCGCCGGAATAGTCACCACACCAACGAGCGATAACCCGAAAAGTGCGTCAGAAGTTTGGATTTTAGGTGAAAAAGCAAGCCATGTATAGAACAGCAAAGGAGATGCCCCCCGTCAATAGCGAAGGTGTAAGCCATAGTTATGGAAAGGCTTCTGGCTTCTGCTAGAATGCGCCAACGCAAGGTCGCATCGTCCGCAAACGCAGAGTAGAACAATGACAACTATAGAATCGACCACATTCATCATTGTTGGCCTCACCAAAGAAGGTAGGAAATTTCGCCCCAGCGACTGGGCTGAACGCCTCTGTGGCGTCATGTCTGCCTTTGGGGCAGAACGCAAGATGAAGTATTCGCCGTACGTTGGACCAGGCGACTACAACGGCGATAAAGCCGTGTTCGTAGATGGTCGTCTCGGTGAAATTGAACCGATGGCATACCGCTTCATGCTCAATTTTGCACAAGACAACGATCTTCAGATCATTGACGGTGTCTGCTCACTGGAAGACAAGAAATAACCGTTTAACAGAACCAGCACCACGAATTTCAGTCAATAAAAAAGGCGCCTAAAGGCGCCATTTTTATTTATGCGTACCGCGTATCAGGCAGCAGCGAGCGCCTTGATCTGAGCAGAAAGGCGGCTCTTGGTACGGGAAGCCTTGTTCTTATGAACAATCTTCTTGTCAGCGATGCGGTCAAGAACCGCAACGGATTGCTGAAAGACGCCCTGAGCGGCGGCTTTATCACCAGCTTCGATCGCCTGACGAACACGCTTGATCGCGGTACGCAGGGTCGAACGCAGGCTGGCGTTATGGGAACGCTGCCCGTCGGCTTGACGGGCGCGCTTGCGGGCTTGTGCGCTATTGGCCATTGATGTGTTCCGAAAAACTAAACCGAGGATTCTAATCCATCCCAAGACTCTAATCAAGAGATATCCGAGCAATCAAAACATCGAGAAAAGAATATCTGAAACTCACTGACGACCACTCGTCGAGCACCATCGACCTTTCAACCATTCGGCCACCTACCAGAATCTTACCCATTCTAGAATGCCCTCATGGATCATGGAGTCAACGCAATGGTGGCATGCTTGAAAATCAACCGCGTCCGGCAAGGCCAGCGCGGATTTACCCTGACCGAGCTAATGATTACCTTGGTCATCTTTGCCATATTGCTTGGCATCGCGATACCAAGCTTCGAAAGCACCATCGCGTCTAATCGCCTATCTACAGCAACCAACGATTTACTTGGATCCTTGGCTCACGCCAGATCGGAAGCCATTCGTCGCGGACAGCGGGTAACTGTTTGCATCAGCGCAGATGGCGCCACTTGCGCAGCCAATGGAGGATGGAGCCAAGGCTGGATATCTTTTCTGGACACCACACGAGGTGGTGCAATCGCCAGTGTAGATAACGCTAACGAAACCATTTTAGGAAGCGGAGCAGCGCTACCAGCGAACATCCTGATTCAGGGAAACGCCAATGCAGCTCAATTTGTTTCTTTCGGTTCCAATGGACAATCTCTGTCCATGGCGGGAGCCACCCAAGTCGGCACCATTCGGGTTTGCTCGACCTCAAGCGGCCTCACTGATGACAGACGCGCCCGAAACCTAGTCATCAACGGCGCAGGCCGGGTGATTTCTCAAACGATCAACGGCATACCGAGCACATGTCCAGCCCCATGAACCCTCTCTCTCCCCCCCTGTTACAACGCGGCGTTGCCCTCCTCGAGGTTCTGATTGCCGTGTTGATACTTGCCATCGGCCTGCTGGGCCTTGCCGGACTTCAGGCCCAGGCACTCAAGACAAACCAGAGCAGCTTCCAGCGTACCCGAGCCGTCATGCTCAGTTATTTCATTCTTGACGCAATGCGGGCAGACCGCCAAGCCATGTTAACCGGTGCCTATGAGCGTGCCAAAACATGCGGCGTCCCGGCAGGCGGGACGCTTGCGCAAAACAACATCAATTTCTGGATACAAGAAATCAAGAACAGTCTGGGCAACACCAACGAAAGTTGCGGGCTCATCACCTGCAATGCAGCCGGAGACTGCACTGTTCAAATATGGTGGGACGACAGCCGTGCAGGTGGTGGGGTGCAGCAGATGATTGAAACGAGAACACGGCTATGAAGAAAACGCTTGTAAGGGGTTCGCGGGGTTTCAGCCTGGTTGAACTGATGATCGCCATTGTGCTTGGACTCGTCGTCATGGGCGGCGTGATCAGCATTTTTGTCGCCAACCGGCAGGCATTCCGCGTTTCTGAAAACATGGCACATGTTCAGGAGAACGCCAGAGTTGCATTTGAATTGCTGGCTCGCGACCTCCGCGAGGCGGGTGGAAACCCATGCGGGACCCGACAAATCGCCAATACACTGAATAATTCAGCAAACCTTTGGTGGGCAAACTGGGCTGCCGGGTCAGTTCGCGGCTTTGAAAACAGTGCCGGCGGCGATTTGGCAACGGCCATCGTGCCGGTTGGTGGCGCCACAGGCAATCGGGTCGCCACAACCGACGCCATCCTGTTGATCAATGGCACCGCGATTGAAGGGCTTAATATTTCCAGCCATGACCCTGTGGCAGCGCAATTCAAACTCAATCTCAATAATCCAGGGATTAATACCGGTGACGTCATTGTGGCTTGTGATGCATACAGCGCCGCCATATTTCAAGTGACCAACGCCAATCAGGCGAACGGCACCATCGTCCATAATGCGGGCGGCGGCGTTCCCGGCAATTGCACCAAAGGTCTGGGCTTCCCAACGCTTTGCACGCCCAACGGCACAGGGAAGACCTTCGAAAATGGCGGCTTCATTGTCAGGCTAAGCTCTGCATTCTGGTATATCGGAAATAATGATCGTGGCGGTCGCTCCCTGTTTCGCACCAGCGTCAGCGGAACAGCAGTGCCTCAAACCGACGAAATCGTCGAAGGCGTTCAGGATATGCAACTGGAGTATCTGACCCAGGATAACGCCGGTGTACTGGCCCCTAACTATGTTCTCGCAAACACCATCGCAAGTTGGGCTCAGGGGGCTTTCCCAAGAGTCACGGCAGTCCGCATGAGAATCACGTTTGTCAGCAACGAGGCAGTAGGGACCAACCAGCAGGTACTTAGTCGCACATTCATTGACGTTGTCGATCTCCGCAACCTGTAAACCCATGACAAAATTTCATACACCGCCTTCGATCATGAATCGTCATAAGCAACATGGCGTCGCACTGGCCATCGCCTTGATTCTGCTGGTCATCATGACCCTGCTCGGGCTTTCGGGTGTCCGCACAGTGGGTCTTGAAGAAAAAATGGCCTCCAACACATACGACCGCAGCCTGGCTTTTCAAGCAGCAGAAGCTGCCTTGCGCGCGGGCGAAGATGCAGCCCAGGCACAGTCAGTCGCGGGCAATGCCGGGTTCCCAGTCTATGTGGATGCAGACAACACCTGTCCGGCAGCAGCGATAAACACCTGCAATGCCGGACTCTGCGCTCGCCCGGACAAGGACTGCGAAGCACGATGGACTGCCGCCACCTTCAACTGGATCAACAGTACCGCTAGTGCGGCGGTCTTGAATCTGGGCCCGCTTGCCGGAGGAGTTCCGCGGTATTTCATCGAGTATCTCGGCAATAACTATCCGAATGACCCGGACGACCCGAACTCATGCAGCGGCGGCCCCGGAAGCCCCGGGTGCACCGCCATGCGCTACAGGGTCACAGCGATCAGTAATACTGGCGCCGGCCGTGCCGGCGTCATCCTTCAGTCCATATACGCTCCCCAATAAATGAGGACTCCAACAATGAAACCTACCGTTTTCGCTCGAATGGCAAAAGCAATTTGCCATTCGAAAACTCGCACTTCAATCGTCCGCTTTTTGTCGTCGATGCTTCTGGGCATCAGTATTGGCGCTCTTTTTTCTGCAACCGCGATGGCAGATGTGGTTGGCGTAGTAACCGCCATCTCGCAACCGACTGGCGAAATCACGATCAATGGCATGAACCTCAAGTTATCAAGCGCTACCCAGGTAAAACTAGAGGGTGAGAAAAAATTAGTCGACGGACGCATAGAAAATATTTCAGCCGGACAATCAATCAGCTACCGGGAAGAAGGATCAGTTATCCGTCAGATCACAATCTTGAAGCGACCGATTGATTTGCCACTCGTCACACCGCCAAACCGCCCGATCACAAGACAGTAAGCCCGCCTGCGTAGGAGTTAGATCATGACCGTCTCGACATCAGCACCACCTCTTGGGCGCAAAGCCCGGCTGATCGCGCAATTAGTGGCCAGCCTGTTTTTTTCAGGTACGGTGCTTGCGGTGAACATTCCCGATACCCCATTGCAGACACAAACCTCTGCAGAACCCAATGTCATGATGATTCTGGATGACTCGGGTTCGATGCAATGGGAGGCTTTGCCTGACGACATCGTTTATACATACTTTATGTTCCCGCGAGCCAATGGCGTCTATGGGGCTTCTGATTACACCAATTACACGGTCGATTCGAATGAAAATAATCGATACGCGCGTTTTCTTCGCTCCTCTAACAACAAGCTTTATTACAACCCGGCTATTCTCTATAAGCCCTGGAGCAACCCCGATGGTACGTTAATGCCTGATGCCACGCCGACTGCGGCTTATCACAATGCAGTAGATCATGCAGTAGGGGTGCGCGACTTGACCGTAGACACCAATAACCAGAGTGGATATTGGCTTCAGGACAATGGTAGCTTTACCGGTTTTGGAACCCGAGCCTATTTTCCCGCCACATATTTCAAGTATAACGGTGGCAATGTCTGGAGTTCGGGTAGCTATACCAAGGTTGAAATCAGACCAGCCAACGCGCCATTTACCGCATATCCCGCCCGAACGGACTGCGCGGCTGCGGGGTGTACCTATGCCAAGGAAATTCAGAATTTTGCCAATTGGTATACATATTACCGATCCCGGGTGCTAACAGCTCGCGCCGGCATTGGTCGCGCCTTCGCTGCACAGGGAACCAAACTACGCACCGGCTTTGGTGCGATCAACAAGGCATCAACCAGTGTTGATGGGGTAAATACCACCACCATCATTAATGGCGTACGCCTGTTCAGCGGTGCTGATCGTACTGCTTTTTTCACCACGCTTTATGGGCATGACATCCCGGCGGCCGGCACGCCACTCCGCCAAGGCTTGGAAAGCGCAGGTCGTTATTATTCGCGAACAGACAGCAAGGGGCCATGGAGTTCGACGCCTGGGGTTGGAGCTGCAGGTAGCACCTACCTCATTTGTCGTCAGAGCTATACGATCCTCATGACCGATGGGTACTGGAATGGCCCGGATGCCACCGATGCCGGCGCACGAGCAAACAACGACGGTACGCCGGGGGCCCAGATCAACTATCCCGACCTGCCGCCTTATACGCAGACTTATACGTACGCACCGGTTTCACCTTATACCGATAATCGCTCGAATACCCTGGCCGACGTCGCCATGTATTACTGGAAGCGGGACCTGAATACCAATATCGCCAACAATGTACCGACCAATTTCAAGGACCCGGCATTCTGGCAGCATATGGTCACTTTTGGCGTCGGACTGGGGGTCAGCGGGACGATCAACTCTACCGATGCCTTCGCCGCAGTGACCTCAGGCGCTATTATCAACTGGCCGGATCCGACAGGAAGCAATGCGGCCAAGCTTGACGATCTGCTGCATGCATCAATCAACGGACACGGTGGATTTTTCAGCGCCCAGGATCCGCAGCAATTCGCCGACGCCCTGACCAAAACACTGGATGACATTGTCAATCGTTCCGCTTCCGCATCGTCGGTTTCCGCCAACAGCACCCAACTGGTCAGTGGCGCCAAGGTCTACAACGCCAAATATGACACAAGCAAATGGTCGGGCGAATTGGAAGCACTTCCCATTAACTCGGCAGGGGTTTCCGACATACCAGCCTGGAAAGCCTCTGAACATATCCCGGCACCGGGTGACAGTTTCGTCTACACCGCTGGCAGTCGAAAAATATTCACGACATCGGGCGGCACAGCCGTACCCTTTTTGTGGAACAACCTATCAGGTGCTGATCAAGCACTTCTGGCCAATAATTCCGACATCCTTGGCTACATACGTGGCATCCGCTTAAAAGAGCAGCAAAATGCTGGTGGCACCTTGCGTAATCGCACGAATATATTGGGGGATATCGTTCATTCCTCGCCATTTTATGTACAGGAATCTGACTCTGTCTTTATTGGTGCAAACGACGGCATGCTGCATGCGTTCAATGCCACGAATGGTACGGAACTATTCGCTTACATCCCGAGTTCATCGATTCCGAAGCTGTTTGATCTGACGCAGCCCTCATACAGCCACAAGTATTTTGTCGACGGAGATATTGCCGTGTCTACGACAGCGCAAACCCCTGGGCGCAACTATTTGGTGGGAAGCCTGGGTCGTGGCGGCAAGGGGCTATTCGGACTGGATGTAACCACACCCGCTTCATTCGGCACTGCCAATGTGTTGTGGGAGAATTTTGGCGCGGCTGATCCTGATGTCGGCTACATGCTTGGTCGCCCAAGCATCGCGAAAATGAACGATGGATCGATGGCCGTGATTGTCGGCAACGGCTACAACAGCACAAACAAAAATGCCGTTCTTTATATTTACAATCTTTCAACCGGCGCACTGATCCGAAAAATTGACACGGGTGTCGGCGGCGATAACGGCCTGGCCGCCCCTGGCCTGATTGATGCCGATAACGATGGCGATATCGACTATATCTACGCTGGCGACTTGAAAGGCAATGTCTGGAAATTTGACGTCAGCAGCAATAATTCCGCCCTTTGGGATTCTGCCCTTAAATCCGGCGCTGTTTCAGTGCCATTATTTGTAGCCAAGGATCCATCAAACAACACGCAACCAATTACTGCACCAATAACCGTCGCTGTCGATACAACCATCGGCGATGCAAATTATGGAAAGCGTTTTGTATTCTTTGGCACAGGATCGTTTCAAGACTCCGCTGACCAAAGTAGTCTTCAGATTCAATCGTGGTATGGCCTGATAGACGAAGGGTTACCAATTGCAAATCGCGCCAGCCTGGTCCAGCGCTCACTGCTTGCACAGGGTACAGTCAATGGATTTCCGGTCCGCACATTTTCCGCAGCAGTTCCGAATGATATGGTCGGAAAAAGTGGTTGGTATATTGATCTGAAGCTGGGAGGCTTCCCTGCCGAAGGCGAGCGGATGGTGACAGCGTCCAAGATCTATAAACTGGCTGAACCAACTCTGATTGCAAGCTCGATGATACCTGTTGTCGACCCCTGCATACCCGGAGGCAAGGGTTACCTCAATGCGATCAGTCCTTTTACTGGTGGTCGACTGACTTTGGGCTTTTTCGACTTGAATGGTGACAGCAATTTCAGCAACGATGGACTGGCTGGTATCAATGCAGGATCGGTAGATCTCGGTGGCGGCATGCCCAGCGAACCCATCGTAATCGGCAATCGGGTTGTGGTCGGTGGCTCCGGTGGCGCTCCAAAGAGCGTTCTGGTCAATACGGGTGGCAAAAAGTCAGGGCGTCTTTCCTGGCGCGAAATTCTGAGGAACTGAAAGCATGATCCGGAATAAATACGCTAGGGGCTTCACACTCATCGAGCTCATGATCGTGGTGGTGATAATTGCCATCATTGCCGCTGTGGCTTACCCAAGTTATCAGCAACACATTCAACGCACACGGCGAGCGGTTGCCGCGGGTTGCATGATGGAGTTGTCCCAGTTCATGGAAAGGTTCTTCACGACAAACATGCGCTATGACCAGGACACGGCAGGCAACGCTGTTGTCCTGCCAGGATGTTCCGCGAACGTCGCTGCCTTCTATGTCCCGGGGCTAAACCCAGCCCCTACTCCAACGCAATACACGGTTGAAATGGTGCCACAAGGTGCTCAGTTGGCCGACGTATGTGGCACATTAACGATTAACCAGGCTGGCGCGCGATCACCTGATGCTGGCGCCAGACCGGAATGCTGGCGATAGGGCGTACGCTGATCAAGTCAACGCGGATGGTAGAGGAAAGGTGACGCTTTCCTCCACTCCTTTTAATTGTGTGATCTCGGCTTGGGTCAGAATCTGAATTCTCTGTACCACCCGATCAACCAGCAGTTCAGGTGCAGAAGCCCCGGCAGTCACCCCGATTTTTGTTTTTCCGGCCAGCCAGTTGGCATCAACCTCGTCGGGACCATCAATCAGGTACGCATCAATTCCACGACTGACCGCAACCTCCCTTAGACGACGTGAATTCGAACTATTCGGACTCCCCACGACAATCACCAGATCACATTGGTCTGCCAATGCCTTGACAGCATCCTGACGATTTTGCGTGGCGTAGCAAATGTCGTCCTTTTTGGGTCCCTGAATATTGGGGAATCGAGACTTGAGCGCCGCGATGACGATCGATGCATCGTCGACTGACAGCGTCGTCTGGGTCACAAACGAGAGCTGATCGGGAAGTTTTACTTCAAGAGCAGCCACCTCATCCGCAGTCTCAACCAGATACATACCGCCCTGGCTCTGCCCCATTGTCCCTTCAACTTCCGGATGCCCCTTGTGGCCGATCATGACGACTTCACGCGTCTGATTGCGCATTTTGCCGACCTCGACATGCACCTTGGTTACCAACGGGCAGGTTGCGTCAAACACTTTCAGGCCACGCGCTTCCGCTTCGGTGCGCACCGCCCTGGAGACACCGTGCGCACTGAAAATAACCGTACTGCCGGCCGGAACCTCGCTCAATTCTTCAATGAAGACCGCCCCCTTGGCCCGCAGGTCATCACAGACAAATTTGTTATGGACGACTTCGTGGCGAACATAGATTGGCGCACCGAACTTTTCGAGCGCGCGCTCAACGATGGTGATGGCGCGCTCGACGCCGGCGCAGAAACCACGAGGATTGGCGAGGATGACTTGCATTTACATGATTCCGATAATTTCCACCTCGAAGCGGATTGTCTTTCCAGCCATCGGGTGATTGAAGTCGAACAAGGCGTGCGTGGCATCAAGCTCGCGCAGGAAGCCGGCGAAGGTGCCTCCGTTCGGGGCAGTGAATTCGACGACTGAATTTTCCTTGAGTTCCATGTCCGCCGGCAGACCGGCACGGGCAATGCGTTCAACAAGCCGATCATTGTGCTGGCCGAAGGCGTTGGCAGGTTCCAGTTCGAAGACGAAGCGCTCATGCGCCGGCAGGCCGATCAGCACTGACTCCAGATTTTCAGCCAGTTGTCCGCTACCCATTTGCAACGTGGCCGGACTCATGTCGAAGGTCGATAGAAATTCTTCGCCATCCAACGCGTTTATTCGGTAATGCAAGGTCAAAAAGCTGTCTGAACGAACGGTAGCAGTCATCGAAAAATCTCTTTCTTGGTGGTTGCGGTCAACTGTTCGATCACGAGCAGAACCGCACCGATGGTAATGGCCGAGTCGGCGATGTTGAAGGCGGGCCAGTAATATCCGGCGGCATGCCACTGAATGAAATCGACCACGGCACCGAAACGGATGCGGTCAATCACGTTGCCCAGCGCGCCGCCCATGACCAGCGACAGCGCCAGCGACAGCAATTTTTGTTGCGGATGCTGACGGAGCATGATGGCCAGCCACCCGGAAACGGCCAGCGCCAGCGCAGAGAACAGCCAGCGTTGCCAGCCAGGCTGGTCGGCGAGAAAACTGAAGGCAGCGCCGGGATTGAAGGCGAGCACCCAGTTCCAGAATGGCGCAACGTAGATGGTTTCGCCGAACCCGATGTTCTTCAAGACAACCCACTTGCTCAGCTGATCCAGCACGATAACCACGCCGGCCAGCACATACCAACGCCCGGCACTAGGCATGCGCACGTACCTCGCCTTCACCGTACAAATTGCTGATGCAACGGCCACACAGGCCCGGATGTTCGGCATTGGCGCCAACATCCTCGCGAACATGCCAGCAACGTTCGCATTTGGCATGTTCAAGCGGGGTGGCGATGACTTGTTCGTTGTCATCGCGGACTGCTACGGTCGACGAGCAAATCAGGACAAATTTCAAATCGTCGCCCAGCGACGCCAGGGCATCGTATTTTTCGCCAGCGCAATGGATTTCCACTGCAGCTTGCAAGGCAGAGCCGATCTTGCCAGCTTCCCGCTGCGCTTCCAAAGCCTTGGTCACGTCAGCACGTACGGCGCGGACAAGCGACCATTTGGCAAGCAACTCGCCCTCCCCCGCTTGTGCAGGAAGCTCGTGCCACTGCTGGAACATGATGGAGTCCTCAGCCTCGCCTGTCAGGACCTGCCAAACCTCTTCAGCGGTAAAGGCGGTGATCGGTGCCAGCAACCGGACGAAGGACTGCGTGATATGCCAAAGTGCGGACTGGGCGGAACGGCGGGCCACGGATTTCGGCGCTGTCGTGTATAGCCTGTCCTTCAGAATATCAAGGTAGAAGCCGCCAAGATCTTCTGAACAGAACGTCTGCAGCGCCTGAACGACGCGGTGGAACTCGTACTTGTCGTAGTCGGCGCGGCAGTTATCCTGCAATTCGCGGGTCAAGGCCAGTGCGTAGCGGTCGATTTCCAGCCATTCGCCAACCGGCAGCATGTCCGTAGCCGCGTCGAAATCGGACACGTTGGCGAGCAGGAAGCGCAGCGTGTTGCGGATACGGCGATAGCCTTCGACAACGCGCTTGAGGATTTCATCCGAAATGGTCAGTTCGCCGGAGTAGTCGGTCGAGGCCGTCCACAGACGCAGGATGTCGGCGCCCATCTTGTCCGAAACCTGCTGCGGCGCGATGACGTTGCCCTTGGACTTGGACATCTTGTGGCCCTTGCCGTCGACGACGAAGCCGTGCGTCAGCAGCGCCTTGTACGGAGCGCGGCCATCGATGGCGCAACCGGAGAGCAGCGACGACTGGAACCAGCCGCGGTGTTGGTCGGAACCTTCGAGATAGAGATCGGCCGGATAGCTGAGATCCGCCGCATGCGAGCCGCGCATGACGTGCCAGTGGGTCGTGCCGGAATCGAACCAGACATCCAGCGTGTCCTTCATCTTGACGTACTGGTCGGCTTCGGCCCCCAACAACTCGGCGGCATCAAGGCTGAACCAGGCTTCGATACCGGACTTTTCAACGCGCAGCGCAACCTGCTCGATCAACTCAGCCGTGCGCGGATGCGGCAGGCCGGTTTCCTTGTGCAGGAAGAACGGAATCGGCACCCCCCAGTTGCGCTGGCGCGAGACGCACCAGTCGGGGCGGGTCTTCATCATCGCTTCCAGCCGGGCGCGGCCCCAGGCCGGAAAGAACTGCGTTTCGTCAACAGCGCGCTCGGCGATCCAGCGCAGGGTCGAGGCATCTTCGCTGGTCTTGTGATCCATGCCGATGAACCATTGCGTCGTAGCGCGGAAGATGATCGGCGTCTTGTGACGCCAGCAGTGCGGGTAACTGTGTTTGATTTTCTCGTTATTTAACAGTCGACCGCGGGATTCCAGTTCCTGCAGGACCAGCGGGTTGGCTTCCCAGACCGTCTTGCCGGCCAGTTCGCCGACCGACAGCGCCGGCGTCGTGCTGATGAAACGGCCGTCGTTGGCAACTGGATTGTTCACCGGCAGGCCATATTTCTTGCCGATGTTGTAGTCGTCCACGCCATGCGCCGGCGCCGTGTGCACCAGGCCGGTACCGGCCTCGGTCGTTACGTGCGTACCGCAGATGATCGCCACATCGCGCGGCTGGAACGGGTGCTTGAGCAGAATCTGGTCGAGCTTGTCGCCCTTGCAGGAGGCGACGATCTCGGCCTCGAGGCCATAGCGCAGCAAACTCGCCTCGGCGAGCTCGTGAACCAGGATCAACGAGCCCTTCGCCGTTTCATACAGATCGTATTGCAGTTCCGGATGCACGCTGACCGCCTCGTTGGCCGGCAACGTCCAGGGCGTCGTCGTCCAGATCACAGCGAAAGCCGGACCACGCAGATGGGTCAGACCGAAGGCATTGGCCAGCTTCCCGGCATGGTTCTCGTGGACCTCGAAGGCAACGTCGATGGCCGGCGAGTTCTTGTCCTCATACTCGACTTCTGCTTCCGCCAGCGCCGATCCGCAGTCCAGACACCAATTGACCGGCTTCAGCCCCTGGTACAGATAACCCTGCTCGAGAATCTTGCCCAGGGCACGAATTTCGCCGGCCTCGGCCTTGAAATTCATGGTCAGATAAGGATTGCCCCAATCACCCAGCACGCCGAGGCGGATGAAATCCTTCTTCTGGCGCTCAACCTGTTCGGCAGCATAGGCCCGCGACAGTTCGCGCACTTTGTCGGCGGGAATATTCTTGCCGTGCTGTTTCTCGATCTGGTGCTCGATGGGCAGGCCATGGCAGTCCCAGCCCGGAACGTAGGGCGCATCAAAACCGGACAGCGTTTTCGAGCGGACGATGATGTCCTTCAAAACCTTGTTGACCGCATGCCCGATATGAATGTCGCCGTTGGCATAGGGCGGACCGTCGTGCAGCACGAAACGCGGACGCCCGGCGCTGAGCTCCCGGATACGCTGGTAAAGTTTCTTCTCCTGCCATTGGGCGACCCATTGCGGCTCGCGCTTGGGCAGATCGCCGCGCATCGGGAACGCCGTATCCGGAAGATTCAGGGTGTCTTTGTAATCAGCCATTTTGCGTGCTCACAGCTCGAAAAAAGCCCGGGCAGCCGCAGCATCTGCTGCAATCTGCGCCTTGAGGGCATCAATATTGGGAAACCGTTGTTCGTTGCGCAATTTATGGACGAAACGCACTGAGATGTGCGCGCCATAGATATCGCGCTCGAAGTCGAAGAGATGTACTTCCAGTAGCGGCCGGGTTCCGCCCACGGTCGGCCGAATGCCAAGGTTGGCGACGCCGGGTAATGGTTTGCCCCCCAGACCGCTGACCTCGACGGCAAAGACGCCACTCATCGGCAATGGATTGTGCTTGATACGCAGGTTGGCCGTGGCAAAGCCAATCTGCCGCCCCAGCTTCTGGCCATGCGAAACCTGGCCGTCGATGATGTAAGGACGGCCAAGCAGGCGAGCCGCATGTGCCATGTTACCGGCAACCAGGGCCTGCCGAATCGCCGAACTCGAAACGCGCTCACCGTCCACCATTACACTGCTCATCGCTTCCACGGCAAAGCCGAAGCGCCGGCCGGCATCCTGCAAAAGCGTGAAATCCCCGGTCCGGCCACGACCAAAACGAAAATCGTCGCCGATGATCAGATGTCGCACCTGGCAACCCCGAACCAGCACCTGCTCGATAAACTCGTCGGCTGACAAGGCAGCAAAGCGGGCATTGAACGGACAAATCATCGCCTGACGCGCCCCCGACTCGCCCAGCAGTTCCAGCTTTTCGCGTAAGGTCGTCAAACGGGCGGGAGCGGATGCCGGCGCAAAAAATTCGCGCGGATGCGGCTCAAAAGTCAGCACGGTCGGTGCCAGTTGACTGCACGCCGCCACTTCTGCCAAGCGTTTTACCAAGGCAACATGCCCAAGGTGAACGCCGTCGAAATTACCGATGGCGAGCACAACGGGAGCAGGAACGGGACGCGAGTGGCCGCGAAAGACGCGCATGAGGAAACTGACAGGAAAAACGTTGAATTATAACGACCTAAGGCACGTAGCGGATACGTGAAGATAGGCATTCCTGCTCTGACGGCAGCACAAAGTGCGAAATTCAGCATCGCCATATTGCTATAATCTGATGGTTTAACGCCATCACAGGTCGCACCGTCAATGCTTGAACTGATTAGCCATGTTGTCCAGATTTCGGCGCGCCGCGACCGCACTGAAATCAATTCGGCCATGGTCGACACATTGCTTGACCTTTTTCATCCGCAAAAGCTGACCATCTATCGCTGTTATGCGGGCAACAAGAAAGCCGTGGTATTCGCCTGCGCAGGGGCCGGACAGAACGGCCAGTTTCTCCGCAACGCCTACCTGCCCGACCACCGATACTGCCATCCGATTGAACGCGACCCCTTGCTCAATCGTTGCCGCAAGGAAGGCTCAGCCGTCATCGACTTTCAGGAGGACGGTTCGCATCGGATTGTTTTCCCGGTCATGCGACTGAACGAACCGATCTACTTGATCGACCTCACGCTTTCCGACGAATTCTCAGCCGATCAGCGCGTCACCCTGATGGGGCTTATCGAATATTTTGGGAACCATATTTCGCTGCTTGATTATGGTGAAGCGGACACCCTGACTGGGCTGGCCAGCCGAAAGACCTTCGACAAACATCTTTTCGAGTTGCTCGGCAAGGCAGCCAGTGACGAAATGCTGGGTAGCGGAGCCCAAAGCAGGCGTCGCGGCTCTACCGGGGATAGCGCGTGTCACTGGCTGGCCGTCTGCGATATTGACCACTTCAAGCAGGTCAACGACAACTACGGGCACCTGATCGGCGACGAAGTCCTGATCATGCTGGCGCAGGAAATGCGCCAATCCTTCCGCTTCGATGACCAACTGTTTCGCTTTGGTGGCGAGGAATTCATTGCACTGTTGCAGCCAACCGAAGACCAATTCGCCTTTGCCACGCTGGAACGCTTTCGAAAAAACGTTGAACGCCAGGCGTTCAGCCGGGTAGGCCATGTCACGGTCAGTATCGGATTCAGTGCGCTACTGCCCAACGACACACCGACCGATGTCATCGACCGGGCCGACGAAGCGCTTTACTACGCAAAACGCCACGGGCGGAATCGGGTTGATTGCTATGAAACGCTGGTCGCCGCCGGCGAAGTGGCGATCAAGGAAATCGCCAAGGGCGAAATTGAATTGTTTTAGCCCAGCGCAGCAAGCCTTGCTTTGGGCCCAGGCGGATGCTTGATGAAATATTGCTTGACGCCGCGTACGATCGCTCCTGCCAGCTTTTCCTGATAGGCGTCGTCATTCAAGCGAGCCTCTTCCTCCGGATTCGATATAAAAGCTGTCTCAATCAGCGCAGAGGGAATATCCGGCGCCTTGAGCACCGCAAAGCCGGCCTGTTCAACACTGGCCTTGTGCAGGGAATTGATTGCGCCGATTTCGCCGAGCAGGTATTTACCCAGCTTCAGGCTGTCGTTGATGGTTGCCGTCTGCGACAGATCGAGCAGCGTACGGGCAAGAAACAGATCCTTGGCACCAAGATTGACGCCACCAATCAGGTCCGCGCGGTTCTCACGCTGAGCGAGCAAGCGTGCCTGGGTGCTGGACGCCCCCTTTTCGGAAAGCACAAAGACTGAAGAACCGTGTGCATCCGGCCGAATCCAGCCATCGGCGTGTATCGACAAGAAAAGATCGGACTGGACGCGCCGGGCTTTCTGGACGCGCATCTGCAAGGGCACAAAGAAATCCGAATCGCGGGTCAGCACAGCACGCATGTTGGGTTCGGCATCGATCCGCGCTTTCAGACGACGCGCAACTTCAAGCGTGACGTTTTTTTCGTAACTGCCGGCCTTGCCAATGGCTCCGGGATCTTCGCCACCGTGACCAGGGTCCAGGGTGATCGTCACCATGCGATCGACAATCGGCTTGCCTGATTTCTTGCTGGTGTGAACTTCCGGCGCCTCGATTGGCGCTTTCTCCGGCTTGACGGAGGCTAGGTCATCCGGCCGCCGTTCAGAAATCTGGAAATCCTGCTCGCTCCTGGGCGGCTCGACAGCATCCTTACGCCCTTCGAGCAATGCCATCATCGGGTCAGGCGGATTGACCGGGTAGACATCAAGTACCAGCCGGCTACCGTATTCTCCGGCCGGCTCCAGCGTAAAAACCTGCGGGTTAACTTTGCCTTTGAGTTCCATCACCAGGCGGACGATACCCGGCTTGAAACGGCCGGCGCGCAACAGTTTGATATTCGGATCGTCGGTTGTCAGCTTGCGGGCCAGGCTGTCAAGAACACTATTGAATTCAACGCCTTCGATATCGACCACCAGGCGATCGGGATTCTCAACGGTGAAATGCGTAAATTTGAGCGGGGCGTCCGATTCAAGCGTGACGCGGGTGTAATCGGCTGACGGCCAAATACGGACTGCGAGGATGGACGGCAGTCTGGCGGCTGCGTCCGCCAGCGGCGTAATGGAAAGTATCAGCGAGGCGCCGGCATAACGGAGGAGCTGGCGGCGGCCATGGCTGGGATGAGCGTGTTTAGACATGCCTGCCCTTTCGGTGAATCTGCCACGGCTTCGAGGAGACGCCCGACACCTGCATGATGAATACGCAACCGCAAGTCTGGCGGCGGAACGCAGCCAGCAGCCCGCTCCGGCCATTCGACCAGGCAGATTGCAGCACCATTAAAGTATTCATCAAAGCCCGCATCGAGAAACTCCTCAGGTGACTCGAAACGATAAAAATCAAAGTGATATAAGTATAAGCTCGAAATTACGTAAACTTCAACCAATGAATAGGTTGGACTTTTCACCGGGCCGGAATGACCGAGCGCCCGGATCATGGCCCGCGACAGCGTGGTTTTGCCCGCCCCGAGATCTCCTTCGAGGTAAATCACCAGTCCAGGCTGTAATTGCGGCGCCAGAATTTCGCCGAGTCGCTGGGTTGCAGCCTCGTCGGGCAATTCAAAAACGGCGGTAACATCGGGGCTATGCACGATCAGGACTCCACGGTGGATTACGCGGCACTCAAGGAAAAAATCCGCGAGGCCGGAAAACAACTCGGCTTTGCTGCCGTCGGCGTGGCGCGGGCCGAACCCGGCCCCGCGGTTGAAAAACTGCGGGAATGGCTGGCGGCAGGCTGCCACGGTGAAATGGATTATATGGCCCGCCATGCCGAATTGCGCGCTGACCCGCAGCAGCTGCATCCGGGAACGCTGACTGTCATCAGCGTTGCAATCGACTACCTGCCCCATCGAAGATCGGCAGATCAAGCGCATCAGGCGGCCATTTCCCGTTACGCGCAAGGCCGCGATTATCACAAACTGATTCGGTCTCGACTGCAAAAGCTGGCCAATGCCATCACCGACCTGACCGGACCCTTCGGCTACCGCGTGTTTTCGGATTCGGCACCGGTGATGGAGGTTGAGTTCGCCCGCCAGGCGGGTCTCGGCTGGCGCGGCAAGCACACATTGCTCCTTTCAAAGCAGGGTTCATGGCGTTTTCTGGGTGAGATTTACACCGACCTTCCACTGCCAGCAGACGAACCCATCGAGGAACACTGTGGCACTTGTACCGCCTGCATCGACGTCTGCCCGACACAAGCCATCATCGCGCCGTACAAGGTCGACGCCCGACGCTGCATCAGTTATCTGACCATCGAACTCGCTGGTGCCATCCCGGAAGCATTTCGCGCCCTGATCGGCAACCGCATCTACGGCTGCGACGACTGCCAGGTGTGCTGCCCGTGGAATCGCTTTGCGCAAATCGGGGACCCGGATTTTTCGCCACGCCACGGATTGGATACGGCGACGCTGATTGACCTGTTTGCCTGGACCGAACAGCAATTTGACGTTCGACTAGCGGGAAATCCAATCCGCCGGATCGGACATGAGCGCTGGCTGCGCAATATTGCGGTCGCGCTGGGCAACGGACCTCCCACGGTCGACGCCAAAAAAGCACTAAAAATGAGAATAAGTCATCCATCCGCACTGGTACGAGAACATGTTGAATGGGCACTGAGCAACATGACAACCGTTGATTGAATTAGCTTTTCACACCATCCACAGACGGTGCCGTTCAGCGTAGCGTGAATAAAATTCCACGACTGAACATCAATGATTTCATTTGTTTTATTTTTAATACTTAAGTAAATTGTCACCTCGAATTCACTGGGAGGTATTCGGCATTGGTCGCCCCCATTGAATCAGGGTGCATTCGTGGTCAGCACATCTGCCCATTTCCTCGCTTACTACCATTAGAAAAAGCCAAAAATGCGTACAAATCTCCCCGTTACCAGCCGAGAAGTACAGATTTCAGAGCATCACCGGATCGTTTCAAAAACCGATCTGAAGGGCCAAATCACCTACATCAACAAGGATTTCATCGACATCAGCGGCTTCACTGAAAACGAGCTGCTTGGCCAACCTCACAATATCGTTCGACATCCAGATATGCCTGAAGAGGCATTCGCGGACTTCTGGCGAAACCTGAAGGATGGGCGCCCCTGGGTTGGTCTGGTCAAGAACCGTTGCAAGAATGGCGATTATTACTGGGTTGAAGCCCACGCATCTCCAGTCTGGGAAAACGGCCAGGTCACGGGTTACTTGTCCGTTCGGCGCAAGGCCTCGCCAGCGGCCATTGATGCGGCTGCCAAGGGATACCAGGCTTTCCGCGATAAAAAGGCATCCGGTCAAGCCATCGTTCAGGGGCGTATCGTCAGCACCGGCCTTTGGGCGCGTGCCCGCCGGCGCCTGGCCGACCTCCCGATTTCGTTGCGCTTTCTGCTACCGAGCATAGCGCTGCTGGTGGTGGTCATGACTGCAACAGTCACCTTCATCGGCCACCAGATTACCCAAACGCTCAACACCTCGGGCGAAGAGGAACTGAAGCAACAGGTACAACTGGTGCAAGCCATGATTGCGTCCACCTTCGATGCCGTCGAGCGCGAATCGAGTCGCCTGCTGGATATTTATGCAGCACGCTACCCAGGAACATTTACGCTCGATGAGAGCAAGGACGCCGTTCCGGTTTTGCGCCACAACAAGATCGCAGTCAATGGACAGAGCGATGAAGAGGATGCCTTTGCCAAGGTTGCGCACGGCCCGACGGCAACGCTTCTGGCCCGTCGCGGCGACGAATTTGTCCGCATTGCCACCTCACAGAAAAATGACAAGGGAGAGCGGGTCGTCAACACGGTACTCGACAAGGAAAGTCCGGCCACCGCGAAACTCCTCGCCGGCAACCCCTACATTGGCCGGACGTCCAGCCAGGGCAAGGATAGAGTCTCCGCCCTCAAGCCGATCAAGGATGAAACCGGAAAAGTCATCGGTGCTTTTGGCATTGGCTATTTCATTTCCGACGAAATGAGCACCCTGCGTGAGCGCGTCAAGGCGGTCAAACTCGGGCAAACCGGGTATGTCTACGTGCTGGACACCCAGCCAGGGAAGCATCAGGGCGATCTGATCATGCACCCCGCCAAGGAGGGCAGCAACATTCTGGATGCCAAGGATGCCGGCGGCCATGCGTTCATTCGCGAGATGCTGGAACGGGGTGAAGGGATCATTCACTACCCATGGCAAAACAGCGAGCTGGGTGAAACCGCCCCGCGCGACAAGGTGGTGGCGTTCCAGAGTCTTCCCAAATGGAACATGCTGATTGGTGGCGGCACCTATCTCGAAGAATTTGACCAGGTCTCCCGGCGGCTCTATATCAGCCTGATGATCACCAGCCTGCTGGTGGTCGTCATCCTCGCGCTGGCCATGGCCTGGATTTCCCGAACGGTCCTCACTGGCCGCTTGTCTGCAGCGCTTGCCAGCTTGCGCGCGCTTTCGAGCGGACATTACAACTCCAGCATCGAAATCTCGGCCAACGATGAACTGGGTCGCGTCCTGCAAGGCCTGGAAAGCATGCAAAACCGCATGGGATTTGAAGTCACCGAAACCAAACGTCAGGCCGACGAAATGACACGAATCAAGATCGGCCTGGACAATGTTTCCACCAATGTCCGCATTGCCAGTAATGACGGGGTGATTCTCTACGTCAACCATGCCCTTGAGAAAACGTTCCAGACCGACGCTGCCGCCTTCCGCAAGATGGACCCGGCCTTCAATCCGGAGGCGATTATCGGCTACAACGTCAGCATGCTCTATCCGGACCCGAAGGCGGCGGTGGAACGCCTGCGCCAACTCTCCTCCAGCGTGCAGACGCAGATGCAGCTGGGCAGTCGAATCTATCGGGTGACCACCACGCCCGTCATCAATGACAGCGGCGAACGTCTCGGCTCGGTGGGCGAGTGGCTGGACATCACCGACCAGCTCAACGCCGAAAAACTGCTGACAACGGTCATCCAGCAGGCCGCCGAGGGCGATTTCTCGGTACGCCTCGATCTGAACAGCAAGGAGCAGTTCTTTGCGCAAATGGAGCTGCTGATCAATCAGCTGCTGAGCAACGGGCAGTCGGCATTGGGCGAACTTTCCAGTGTGCTGTCCGCCATCGCTGCGGGAGACTTGACGAAGGAAATCACATCCGATTTCGGTGGTGTCTTCGGCGATCTCAAGACCGACACCAACACCACGGTTAATAGCCTGAAAACGATCATCGAGCAAATCAAGTCCGCTGGCGATTCAATCAATCTGGCCGCCCAGGAAATTTCCGTCGGCAATTCGGATCTATCGCGCCGTACCGAGGAGCAAGCCAGCAGCCTGGAAGAAACCTCCAGCTCCATGGAGCAACTGAACGCCACCGTTCGCCAGAACGCTGATAATGCCGCTCAGGCCAATCTGCTGGCGGCAAGCTCCAATGAATTTGCCACCCGCTCCGGGGCCATGGTCAATCAGGTTGTGGAGACCATGGGTGACATCCAGAGCAGTTCGCGCAAGATCGCCGACATCATTGGCGTCATCGACAGCATCGCCTTCCAGACCAATATTCTGGCGCTCAATGCGGCGGTTGAGGCGGCCAGGGCGGGCGAACAGGGTCGCGGTTTTGCAGTCGTCGCCACCGAAGTCCGCAATCTGGCCCAGCGTAGCAGCGTTGCCGCCAAGGAAATACGGCAGCTGATTTCCGAATCCGTCGATAAAGTTGACGGTGGCGTCTCCCTGGTCCGCGATACCGGCGAAATCATGGGCGGCATGGTGCAATCCTTCGAAAAGCTGACCAAGCTGATCACGGACATCGCCGACGCCAGCAAGGAGCAGAGTGCCGGCATTGATCAGGTGACGATTGCCATCGGTCAGATGGACGAAGTCACCCAGCAAAACGCAGCCCTGGTCGAACAGGCTGCCGCGGCAGCCGAGTCGCTGGAAGAGCAGGCGCGGATACAGGCTGACACCTTGAGTCGGTTCAAATTGCCCGGCGCTCCCGACCGCGGTCAAGCACGCCTGGCCGCGCCAACCCCATCATTGCGGGCCAGCAAACCCAGTCTCTCGGAAAATCGCCCCAAGGCGCCCGTCCATGCATTGTCGAGCGGCAACATGCAGGAAGATGAGTGGGAAGAGTTTTAACGCAGTGTGATCGACGGTTGGTGCCTGCCAAACCCAGGCACCAACCCCGAATCGGGCCGTGAACCACGGTTAAAACCCGGATTGACGATTGCCGCGGTCAACCGGAAAAAAACATCAAAAGCAAAATTTGTCTGGCGTCTTTCGGCTGACCTACGGGTCATGTTTGACACCGGTCGCGGCCGATTTGCCCACGACCCGCCTCGGCCGGCGGTGCTCAACGCGCGACGGGTCTGCCGCGGTCGGCGCACCACTCGCTCCATGATCCGGCATAGAGCTTTGAACCGGGCAGCCCGGCAATTTCCATGGCCACCATGTTCAGGCAGGCCGAAACGCCAGAGCCGCATTGATGCACCACCTGATCGGGCAGCGTTCCCGCCAGAATTACCAACCACTCCGCGCGCAGCTCGGCCGCTGGCTTGAAACGGCCATCTGCCAGCAGGTTGTCCTTGAAGAATCGGTTGATCGCACCGGGAATATGGCCGCCAACCGGATCAATCGTTTCGTTCTCGCCACGGAAACGGTCCGCAGCCCGCCCGTCAATCAAATGCATGTGCGGTGATTCAATGCGCTCCAGCACGTAGTCGGCGTCAACCCGAAGGCGGTCTTGCTGGCGCGGCACGAAAACGCGTGGAGACAGCGTCGGCAACAGCTTCGTCATAACCCCAGCCGCCGCCTGCCACGCCTGCAGGCCGCCATTGAGCAGCGCGACACGGTCATGCCCCAGCCAGCGCAGCAACCACCACAGGCGCCCGGCAATCATGCCTTGTGCGTCGTCATAAACCACCACTTGGGTCGTCGCACCGATCCCGATGTCACCGAGCCGCTGCGCCAGCTGTTCCGGATCCGGTAGCGGATGACGACCGTTGCTTCCAGTCATCGGCCCTGACAGGTCGCGGTCGCAATGCAGGAATACCGCGCCAGGAATATGGCCCTCGGCATAGACACGGTCGCCGTAGCCCGTATCGGCCAGCTGGTGGCGAACATCAACGACCAGCCAGGCTGGATCATCGAGATGCGCCTGCAAGGTCGCCACATCAACCAGCGTCGTGTAGCTCATGCCTGGTCAGTCCAGCCAGGCCTTCGCTTCGTCGGCACTAGCGAAAACTTCGACGTCGGCCTTGACGAAGGTCTGCGACAACCAAGCGCTCCACGTCACCCACTGGCTGTCGGTCACCACCGCAACGCGCTTAAAATCGTTGGCATGGGCGCGGTAAAACTTGATGTCTTCCCACGCCACATCCAGCGTCAGACCGGCCATCTGGGTCAAGTCAAAACAGAGATCAACCGGCCCTTCGAATTTAGCCTTGAAATTGACGACTTCTTCGAATTCCTTGTAATCGGCCAAAGTGAATTCGCCGAACACTGAAACGTTAACGCGGCTCGGTTGGTTGTCGACGACGATCATGGTTTTGCTCCGTTGTTGGTATGGTCTGCAGAAAGTTTAATCCTGTTCCACCGGGCTGGCGCGGGAAAAGTGCGTGGCTGCGACGCCCGACAGAATAATCAGACCGATCGCCGCCCACGCCGATGCATCGAGCACCTCGCGCCAGAACAGCATGCCGAACAGGCTGGAAAAGATCACCGTGCTATAGGCCAGCGCCGCGGACATCAGCGTCTTGCCACGAGAATAGGCTCGCGTCATGGCCAGCTGTGCCAGCGTGGCAAAGCAGGCGACGCCAAGCAACAGCAGACCACTCTTCAGATCCACGCCATGCAGTTCGCTGAAAACCAGCCACGCGCCTGCTCCCACCGATGACACCAGCGAGAAATAGAACACCGTGCGAATCTCCGACTCGCCCCGCGCGCCGAGCTCGCGTACGCTGAAATAGGCCATGCCGGCCATCACGCCTGAACCCAAACCGATCAGGCCACCAACCAGTTGATCGGCATGCATGGTCGGTTTCAGCAGCATGATCACGCCAATCAGGCCAAGTGCCAGCGCCCCCAGCATGCCCTTGCCCAGTTGCATACCGGCAAAGCCCAGATAGAGCGCCAGAAAAATAGCCGAGGTGTAGTTCAGCGTCACCGCGGTCGCCAGCGGCAACAAGGTGATCGCGTAGAAATAGGCAAACAGCGCGGTAAATCCAACGGCACCCCGCGTAATCTGCCAGCGCCAGTGCGGCGTTGCCAGCGAGACGCCACGCACGTGAACCAGCGCGAACATCAAAATCAGCGAAATGAAGCTTCGGTAAAAGGTGATCTCCACCGCCGAATGCGTCTGCGCGGCCATCTTGACGCAGACGCCCATGCAGGCGAACAGGAAACTGGCGGCGATCATCCACAACGATTGCATCAGGCGACGACTCGATAATTTAAATGAAAAAGGCGCCGAATTTTACATCGACGCCTTCGAAACAGCCTTGCTGCGGTCAACCGGAAAAAAAGCCGGAATTTGAAATATTCAGCGCGTCTCAATGGCCGACTGCATGATCCTTCGATAGAACTCGTGGAAGTGCTGCATGCCATCTTCCATCGGGCTCTGGTACGGCCCGACTTCATTGCGCCCTTCCTTCATCAACGCATAGCGACCGCGGTCCATGCGTTCGCCAATGTCATCATCCTCAATCGCCGTTTCCATGTAGGCGGCGCGTTCGGCCTCGATGAAATCGCGCTCGAAATCGACGATGTCCTCGGGATAGTAGAACTCGACGACATTCAGCGTCTTGTTCGGCCCTTGCGGAATCAGTGTCGACACGACCAGCACATGCGGATACCACTCGACCATGATGTTCGGAAAATAAGTCAGCCAGATGGCGCCATGCTCCGGCGTCTTGCCCTCCGCGCCGTAAATGTCGCGAACCGCCTTCTGCCAACGCTCATAAGCCTTGGAGCCGGATTTCTGTAACGACGTCACACCAACCCGCTGTACGGAATACCAGTCACCAAATTGCCAAGTCAAGTCGTCGCAGGTGACGAAATTACCGAGACCGGGATGATATGGCCCCACGTGGTAATCCTCCAGATAAACCTCGATGAAGGTCTTCCAGTTGTAATTGCACGTGTGCATCTCGACGTGATCAAGCTTGTAGCCAGTGAAATCCAGCGCCGGCGCGACCTTCATGCCGGCCAGATCGACATTCGCCGAGCGCGGCCCCTTGAAGAGCAGGCCGTTCCAGTTCTCCAGCTTCGCCTTGTTCAGATTAAGACAAGGGTTTTGCGGAAAATGCGGCGCGCCGATCAACTGACCGCCCGTATCGTAGGTCCAACGATGAATCGGACAGACAATCGGCCCGTTCAAATGGCCGGAACCCTGCAACATGATCGCCTGGCGATGACGGCAGACGTTCGACATCTGCCAGAGGCCGGCGTTCGGTCCCTCGCTGCCACCGTTGAGCAGCATCTGGCCGTGATCCTTCCACTCGAGCGAACGGTAATCCCCCGCTTCCGGCACCATCAACTGGTGACCGACATAGCCTGGGCCGGCATCGAAGATGAGCTTTTTCTCCAGCTCAAAAATCTTCTCGTCGAAATACCAGTCCACCGGCAGTTGGGAAACTGCGGGGGCCAACCGGGACAAAGTCGCCAAGTCGGACATTCCAAGCCTCCAGCGGGGGTTAAAAAGGGGTAGTTATTTTACCCCGATATTTGACCAAGCGCCCCTTGATAGAGTATTTTCGCGTGTTTCCTTGAACGCCTTTGACATGGACCCAACGCCCATCGCCGACATGAAATTCGAGACGGCGCTCGCCGAGCTTGAAAACATCGTCTCCAGCATGGAAGGCGGCAAACTCGAACTCGAAGCCTCCATTGCCGCCTATCGTCGCGGCATGGAACTGATGAAGCACTGCCAGGCCCAGCTTGCCAATGCTGAAGACCAGATTCGCATGCTCGAAAATGGCCAGTTCAAGGACGTCGACCGCAATAGCCTGGAGGCTCAGTGAGCGATCTCCCGTTTGCCGAATGGATGGCCATTACGCAAGACCGCGCCGAATCTGCCCTCGCCCGCCATCTGCCCGGCAATGACTGCATTCCCGCCCGCCTGCATGACGCCATGCGCTACGCCGCACTGGGTGGCGGCAAACGCGTGCGCCCGCTACTCGCCCACGCTGCTGGCCAGCTGACCGGCGCCACGCCGGAAAACCTCGACATCGTCGGCTGCGCGGTCGAACTGATCCACGCCTATTCGCTGGTTCATGACGACCTGCCGTGCATGGACGACGACGTGTTGCGTCGCGGCCGCCCGACCTGCCATGTTGAATTCGACGAACCAACCGCCCTGCTGGTCGGCGACAGCTTGCAAACGCTGGCTTTCGAGCTTCTCGCCAGCCAGCCATTCAACGAGCCGGGTCGGCAGCTCGAAATGATTGCCCTGCTCGCTCACGCCAGCGGCTCCCGCGGCATGGCTGGCGGCCAGGCGATTGACCTGGCTTCGGTCGGCAAGCCGCTGAATCAGCCCGAGCTGGAATTGATGCACGCGCTGAAGACTGGCGCACTGATTCGCGCCGCCGTGCTGCTCGGCGCCTTGGCTGGCAACCCCCTGTCTGCAGAAGAACGGGCCAATCTGGACCGCTTTGCCAAGCGCGCCGGCCTGCTCTTTCAGGTGGTCGACGACATCCTCGACTGCACGGCCAGCACCGCAACGCTGGGCAAGACAGCCGGCAAGGACGAAGCGGCCGACAAGCCCACCTATGTCAGCCTGCTCGGCCTTGAAGGCGCCCGAGCCTATGCCGACGAACTGCGCAGCGACGCCCTCGACGCCTTGTCCATCTTTGGCGAGCGCGCGACGCGCCTGACCCAGCTGGCCGACTTCATCTGCAATCGGCAATTCTAATGACCGCTTCCCGCCTGCTCGAAAGCATCAACAGCCCGGCCGATCTGCGCCGCCTGGACCGCAAGCAGTTGCCACAACTGGCGACTGAGCTTCGCGCCTTCCTCATTGATTCAGTGTCGAAGACAGGCGGCCACCTGTCGTCCAATCTCGGCACGGTCGAACTGACCATCGCCCTCCACGCTGTCTTCAATACGCCTGAAGATCGCCTGGTCTGGGACGTCGGCCACCAATGCTATGCCCACAAGGTCCTGACGGGCCGCCGCGAAGGCATGAGCACGTTGCGCATGCACGGCGGTGTTTCCGGTTTCCCCAAGCGCAGCGAAAGTCTCTACGACACCTTTGGCGTCGGGCACTCGTCGACCTCGATCTCCGCCGCACTCGGCATGGCACTGGCTGCCAAGCACAAGGGCGAGGACCGCAAGGCCATCGCCATCATCGGCGATGGTGCCATGTCGGCCGGCATGGCCTTTGAAGCCATGAACAACGCCGGCGTTGCCGATACCGATATGCTGGTCATCCTCAACGACAACGAAATGTCGATCTCGCCGCCGGTTGGCGCGCTGAACAACATCCTGACCCGACTGACGTCCAGCAAGACCTACAACGCCGCCCGCGAAGCCGGTCGCCACATGCTCGGCTTCGCCCCGCCCCTGCTCGAACTGGCCCGCCGCGCCGAAGAGCACGTCAAGGGCATGATCGCTCCCGGCACGCTGTTCGAGGAATTCGGCTTCCATTACTACGGCCCGATCGACGGCCACGATCTCGATGCCCTGATCCCGACACTGGAAAACCTGAAGAAGCTGAAGGGCCCGAAGTTCCTCCACGTCATCACCAAGAAGGGCCAAGGTTACAAGCTGGCCGAGAACGACCCCATCCTCTATCACGGTGTCGGCAAATTCGCCGCCTGCGATGGCATACAGTCGTCCAAAGGCCCGGCCAAGCTGACCTACACCCAGGTCTTTGGCGACTGGCTGTGCGACATGGCCAAAGCTGATTCCCGACTCATCGGCGTTACGCCGGCCATGCGTGAAGGTTCCGGCATGGTGCGCTTCTCGGCCGAACACGCCGACCGTTATTTCGATGTCGGCATTGCCGAACAGCACGCCGTCACCTTCGCCGCCGGCCTGGCCTGCGAAGGCCTCAAGCCTGTCGTCGCCATCTATTCGACCTTCCTGCAACGTGGCTACGACCAATTGGTTCACGATGTCGCGCTTCAGAAGCTGCCGGTCATGTTTGCAGTCGACCGCGGAGGACTGGTTGGCGCCGATGGCCCCACACACCACGGCACGTTCGACCTGTCATTCGTCACCTGCATCCCGAATATGGTCGTCATGGCCCCGTCCGATGAAGCCGAATGCCGCCAGATGCTGTCCACTGCCTACAGTCTGGATTGCCCGAGCATGGTTCGTTACCCGCGCGGGGGTGGCACCGGCAAGGTTCCGGCCGAGAATCTTGAGACGCTGCCTGTCGGCAAGGGCGAAATTCGCCGCCAGGGCAAGGATGTTGCCATCCTCGCCTTCGGCAGTCTGGTCACCGCAGCAATTGCCGCCGGGGACGAACTGGACGCGACCGTTGCCAACATGCGCTTCATCAAGCCGCTCGATGTCGACCTGATTGTTGAACTGGCCGGGAACCATTCCCTGCTTGTCAGCATCGAAGAAAATGCAGTGATCGGTGGCGCAGGCTCGGAAATCGAGCGCGTACTGGCAGAACGCGGCGTGCAGGTTCAGTTTTTGCGCCTTGGCCTGCCGGACCGCTTTATCGACCACGGCGAACAAGGACAGCTACTGGCCGAACTTGGCCTCGACAAGGTTGGCATCGTACGAGCGATTCAACACAGACTCGGCGGCCAGACCAACCCACAATAATTCATTGAAGAACAGCCCATGAACACCCCTGACACAAACATCCCTGACGTCCAGAATTCTGCGGACACGCGCCATATAGCCATCAACAAGGTGGGTATCAAGTCCATCCGCCACCCGATCATGGTGCAGGACAAATCGACTGGCGTGCAGCACACCATTGCCATGTTCAACATGTACGTGGGCCTGCCACACAACTTCAAGGGTACACACATGTCTCGCTTCGTGGAGATACTGAACAGCCACGAACGCGAAATCTCAGTCGAGAATTTCCCGATCATGTTGCGCGAAATGCTCGTCAAGCTTGAAGCCGAGACCGGCCATATCGAGATGAACTTCCCCTATTTCATCAACAAGACAGCGCCGATCTCCGGCGTGCAGAGCCTGATGGACTACGACGTTACCTTCATCGGCGATATTTGCGGTGGCCAAATCGTCACCTCGACCAAGGTGGTGGTACCGGTCACCAGCCTGTGCCCCTGCTCCAAGAAAATCTCGGAGTACGGTGCCCATAATCAACGCTCACATGTCACTGTAACCGCCCGCACCAACGACTTCATGTGGATCGAGGAGATTGTTCAGCTCGTCGAGCAGGAAGCTTCCTGCGAACTCTACGGCCTCCTGAAGCGTCCGGATGAAAAGTACGTGACCGAACGCGCCTACGACAATCCCAAGTTTGTCGAAGACATGGTCCGCGACGTGGCCGCCCGCCTCAACGCCGAAGTACGCGTTGATGCCTACATCGTCGAATCAGAAAATTTCGAATCGATCCACAATCACTCGGCGTACGCCCTGATCGAAAACGACAAGAAGAACCCTGACAAGCACTGCAAAGGCTGATTCAGGCAGGCGTGCACCGGATTGAAGTCACGCAGGTGACTTCGCTACGGTCAACCCGAAAAATCGATCAAAAACCAAAACAATAAAAAAGGGCGCCGAGGCGCCCTTTTTCAATCCGGGAAAATCGCTTAAGCAGCAGCGACCGGCTTTTCCTTGCGGACCAGCTTTTCCTTGATACGTGCCGACTTGCCAGAACGCTCGCGCAGGTAGTACAGCTTGGCGCGACGGACATCGCCACGGCGCTTGACTTCGATCGAAGCGACCAGCGGGGAATAGGACTGGAAAGTACGCTCGACGCCTTCACCGGAAGATATCTTGCGGACGGTGAAAGCAGAGTTCAGACCGCGGTTACGCTTGGCAATCACGACACCTTCGTAAGCCTGCAGACGCTCGCGGGTACCTTCCTTGACCTTCACTTGCACGACAACGGTGTCGCCCGGCGCGAAGTCAGGAATGGTCTTGCCCAGACGGGCGATTTCTTCTTGTTCCAACTGTTGAATCAGGTTCATGTGAGATCCTTAAAATTTTATAAACACTTACTCACCGCATTGCTCCTCTCCGACGATTTCCGTGAGGAGTTGCGCTTCTTCCGCGGTCAAACTGCGGTGCGCCAGTAATTCCGGCCGGCGCTTCCGGGTTCGCGCCAGCGACTGTTTCAGTCGCCAGCGACGAATTCTTTTGTGGTCGCCAGAGATTAAAACTTCCGGCACCGCCTCGCCCTCGTAAACTTCCGGACGGGTGTAGTGCGGACAATCCAGCAAACCACCGACAAACGAATCTTCCACCGCCGAAGCGGCATCTCCGAGCACTCCCGGCAACTGGCGGACAACGGCGTCAATCAAGGCCATTGCCGGCAACTCGCCACCGGAAAGCACAAAATCTCCGATCGAAATTTCCTCATCGACACAGCGCTCGATCAAACGCTCGTCAATGCCTTCATAACGACCGCAAAGAAGGATCAACCCTTCATCAGCGGCCGCCAGTTGCATTACCCGTTCGTGGGTAAGCGGCGCACCCTGCGGCGAAAGGTAGATAACCCGGCTCTTCGCCAGACCTGCCTCACGCTGCTGCGCCTTTGCTGCAGCAATCGCCTTCTCCAGCGGCCCCGGCTGCATCAGCATGCCCGGTCCACCGCCAAAAGGACGATCATCGACCCGTCGCCAGGCATTCTCGGCGAAATCCCGCGGATTCCAGCCCTGCCAGGCCCAGCGCTGCTCTTCCAGCGCCCGACGGGTAATACCACTTTCCGTTACTGCCACGAACATCTCCGGAAAGAGGGTAATGCAGTCAAACCGGATCACCAGTCGCTGCCCCACTCCACTCGAATCTGTCCAACTTCTTTCTCTACCGCCAGCACCACGGCCGAAACAAACGGCAGCAGGCGCTCGACTTGGTCATCACCCAGCACGCGCAAAACCGCATTGGCACCGGTTTCAATCAGCCCGACCACCTTGCCAAGCCGCTCGTCAGCCGCATTGATGACATCCAGACCAATCAGATCAGTCCAGTAAAACTCGTTCTTGTCAGTCTTTGGCAACGCTTCACGCGGCGCCCCGACCAGAACCCCCTTCATTGATTCAGCGGTGGTTCGGTCAGCAACACCATCCAACAGCACCACCACACCATTGCTGTGGGCTTTCAGACTTTTCAGCCTGCATTCGCGCCACGGCTCGCCTTCTCTGGCAATCCACCAGACGGGCATGTCTGCCCAGCTCAGCGGATCATCCCCGAAGGGGTACAACCAAAGCCAGCCCTGAATCCCGTAGGGGTCGGCCAGCCGACCCAGTACGACGATATCGTTGCTGCTCAAAACAAAAACTTAGGCTGCTTGCTGAGCAGCGTGCTGCTTGACCAGACGGGCAACAGTCGGGGACAACTGGGCACCGTTGCTCTGCCAGTAGGCGAGACGATCAACGGAAACGCGCAGTGCTTCTGCATTGCCGGAAGCAACCGGGTTGTAGAAGCCGATACGCTCAACGAAACGGCCGTCACGACGATTGCGGGAATCGGTAACAACCATGTTGTAGAACGGACGCTTCTTGGCGCCACCACGGGCAAGACGGATAACAACCATGGGAATACTTTCGTTAGCTGGAAAAAAGACCGCAGATTATAGCGCTTTATCAAGGAAAAACAAGCCACTTAGGAAATCGAAAATAGTCCTAGTCTGCCTTCAGGCCCATCGTCCCCAGCTGACATTCATAATAAAATCGTAAAAATTTGTTATTCTGCAAAAGCAATGCGTACATCGCCCGAGCTCCTTTCACCAACACCAGTCGAAGCCAACATCAAGAGCATTCTTGAATGGTTGGCTCTGGCGCATGGACGCTCAGGCACCGAAGACGCCGACCAGCTTTATCGCCAATTGCTTTTGCTACGCGAAGCGCCGGTGCCCAATGCACAACGCCTCAAGTTGCTCGATTTGCTTTACGTGCAGGCCGAACGAATTGCCAACGCTGAATTGCCCCGGCTACATGAAGTATCACTGCCGATTTCACGAAAATTGCGCCAGCGTGTCCGAATCCTGCTCGATTTGCTCGAAACCTTGACGCAGGATTATTTCAATACACTGGCGGACCTTTTTGATCCCGAAGGCCCTAGCTCCCCACGCGCGCCCAATACCTCGCTCAGGCGGGCAATGAATGCGATCGCCTGGCAAGTCCGCATCATGCACCTGATTGCTGCACCAACGGCTATTGGTCTCTGGCAGCAGCTTCACTCAGCCTATGTAACCGCCCGGCGCCTTGATCTCGACAAGATTCCGGGGCCACACGGAATGCCCAGTATCGAGCAAATCTATACCGGTATTCTCCTGGCTGCCATTGCACAACCTGCTTCGTTTTCTCCGACGGAACTCGAGTTCATTGGTCAATACATCAGCCAATGCGCGCCACCCGTTGAACTTCAGGAAGCACCGCCGGCCAGTAGCGAAGGCATTTTCTGGATTGATCTCGACAAGGACTTTCCCGCGCACGCGCTAATCCGTCGCAGCCCCAGTCCTGACGCCCGCATTCTTTACTTTTCGTGTGATGGCATTGCAGAAAGCGCCCTGAATCATCGCGCAGCGTTATTGGCAGGAACGCCAGCCAAAACGCTTGGACTGCACCCTTTCGCGGACACACATACAGGGCCTGGCGTTCTGCTGAGACTGAATCAACTTTGGGGCCACCCCGCAAAACGACGCTTTCCGCGTCGACGCCAGTCCTATCGCGCCAAGCTTTGTTCCGGCCTCGACAGCCTCTGGCATCTGATGAAAGCACCCCAGACGACAAAAGACTGTAGTGAGTGGATGGTCACCAACGAAAGTCCGGACGGCTACGCACTGATGCATATATCAGGTCACACTGACCACCTGAAGGTGGGCGATATCGTGGCACTGCAAGCCGTTGGCGACCAGGCGGAAAGCCCACCTGCCTGGCACGTCTGCATCATTCGATGGGCCATTTCTGAAAATCCGGAGCATATTGAACTGGGACTGCAGGTACTCGCCCCAAAGGCCGTATCCGTAGAAATTGTCCATCCTTACAACACCGAATCTTCGAACAAAGTGGCGGCGCTGATGCTTCCGCCAACCCCGCCGCTGCGCCCGATGCAGTCACTCGTACTTCCAGCCGGTCTTCTCAAGGAAAAAACACGGCGGATCATCGTCTTGCTTGAAGCAGGGAATCTGGAAATCCGGGAAGTCCAGACGACTCACCTCGACGAACAGACCAGCACAATCGAAATTTTCAGCGTTTCCCCGGACAATTTACGGTAGCCGCTATCAGGCCCCCAAAAAGCACAACCGCCCACGACAGGTGAAGCCACACCAAAAAGACGGGAAACACCGCAAATGCGCCGTAAATGCTTTTCAACATGGCCGAACTGACCAGAAATAGCTCGAAAATCTTCTGCATGGCTGAGAAGGCCAGCATGGCGAATAGACCACCGGTCAGTGCAGCCCATCGGGAAACGCGCGCATTTGGTACGGCATAATAAAGAAACGAAAAAAACAGACCAAGCAAGAGCATGGCCATTACTTTCAGGGCCACCCGACGAAACCATGCCGGCTCATCGAACAAGCCAAGAGAGGTGGTCACGGCGAACGAGATCACCCCGGCCACTGCACCCAGGGCAAATGGCCAGACCGCCATCACGAAAGCATACAATCTCAAGCGCGCAAGTACAGGACGAGGCTGAACCTGCCAAAGGTGGTTGAACGCTCGCTCTATCGTATTCATCAACAAAATGGCGGTCACACCGAGCACTGCAATACCAGCTAGCGTTAATTGCTGTGCCTTGTGGGAAAACTTTCCGATACTGCTGGCGATCGTTCCGGCAGCACCCGGCGGCAGCAGGGCGTCGCGAATCAACAAATCGAGTCTTGCCACCAACAAATCCAGATAGGGGACAGCACCGGCCACGGCGAGCACCACAGTCACCAAAGGAACCAGCGCCATCAGCGTAGTAAAAGCCAGTGCAGAACTTGTCTGCATCATGTTCTCTTCAAGGAAGCGCCTGAAGATGCCTGCGCCCCTCTGTGGTTTAGGGCGCCCGCGACGAGATCGGGAGTGGTTTTCCATGGGGCCGTATAATAGCCGACCATGCAAGACATACTCGTCCTCTATTACAGTCACCGCGGCTCAGTCCGCGCCCTGGCTGAGCGCATTGCCTGCGGCATTGAATCCGTCCCCGGCATGCAGGCCCGCCTGCGCACGGTGCCGCGGGTGTCCACCGCCTGCGAAGCCGTGGAACCTGAGGTTCCAACTTCCGGCGCACCTTACGTCGAACTCGCCGATCTGGATGAGTGCATAGGCATGGCTTTAGGTAGCCCCGTGCGCTTCGGCAACATGGCTGCCCCCATGAAATACTTCTGGGACAGCACCATTGCCCTCTGGCAAAACGGTACGCTATCCGGCAAGCCCGCCTGCGTCTTTACGTCCGGTGGCAGCCAGCATGGCGGCAATGAAACAACCCTGCTTTCAATGATGCTGCCGTTGTTACACCATGGCATGCTGATCGCCGGTCTGCCGTTCACCGAACCTGAACTTTCGCTGACCACAGGCGGTGGTACTCCTTACGGCGCTAGCCATGTCTCCGGCCCCAACGGCAATTCCCTGCTGACTGAGGCTGAAAGCCGCCTGGCATTCAGCCAGGGACAGCGCCTTGCAATTTTTGCCAAAAAACTGAGTTGACCGTGAAAATTGCCACCCGTTACCAAATTGCGGCCAGCGCCAGCCTGATCGCCCTAATTTTTCTCTGCTTGATCTGGGAAGGCTGGCTGGCACCGCTCAAACCCGGCGGCTCATGGATGACGCTGAAGGCTGTCTTTCTGCTGGTGCCAATGTTCGGCATCCTGCGTGGCAAACGCTATACCTACAAGTGGCTCTCGTTGTTCATCCAGCTCTATCTGATGGAGGGCGCGCTACGCGCAACCAGCGACCACGGGCTAATTCAGCTATTTGCCATCGCGGAAACCATACTTGCCGCCATTCTGTTCATCTCGACCATCCTTTATATCCGCGCCACGCGCGGGCCCAAAGAAGAAAAAGCCGCCCAGCAAAGCTGAAGCGGCTTTTTTGGGACTGCGCAACCGGGGCTAGACGTCGCCTTGCGCCTTGACCTTGTCCAGTGATGAATGCAGCTTGTTCAGTGCGTTCAGATAGGAACGTGCCGAAGCGATGACGATATCCGTATCTGCGCCATTACCGTTAACGATGCGACCATCCTTGGCGAGACGCGTCGTCACTTCTCCCTGGGCATCGGTTCCTGTCGTGATCGCGTTCACCGAATAGAGCATCAACTCTGCTCCGCTGTTGACGATGCTTTCGATGGCTTTGAAGGTCGCATCGACCGGCCCACCACCACCGGCCTCACCTTTCTGCTCGACTCCGCCAACACTCAAAATCACCTTGGCATAGGGCATCTCGCCCGTTTCGGAGCAGACATGCGAGTAGAGAAGCTTGAAATGCTCCTGATCCGGCGTCACCACCTCGTCAGAAACCAGCGCGTGCAAATCTTCGTCAAAGATTTCGTGCTTCCGATCAGCCAACTCCTTGAAGCGCGCAAAGGCAGCATTCATCACCTCGTCGCTCTCCAGCTCGATCCCGAGTTCCTGCAGGCGATTCTTGAAGGCGTTTCGGCCGGAATGCTTACCCAGAACCAGCTTGTTCTGGCTCCAGCCCACATCCTGCGCCCGCATGATTTCGTAGGTTTCACGATGCTTCAGCACGCCATCCTGATGAATGCCTGACTCGTGTGCAAACGCATTGGCACCAACCACCGCTTTGTTCGGCTGCACCGGATAGCCGGTAATTTGCGAGACCAGCTTGGAAGCGGGAACAATCTGCGTTGCATCGACTCGGGTTTCAACCGGAAAGACATCGCTGCGCGTCCGTACGGCCATGACAATTTCTTCCAATGCAGCATTGCCTGCGCGCTCGCCGAGGCCGTTGATCGTACATTCAACCTGACGAGCCCCCGCCAGCACGGCCGCCAGTGAATTGGAGACGGCCAGTCCCAGATCGTTGTGACAATGTACCGACCAGACTACCTTGTCGGCATTCGGCACGCGCTCGATCAGCTGGCGCATGGTCTCGGCATACTGAAAAGGAATATTGTAGCCAACCGTGTCCGGCACGTTGATGGTCGTCGCACCGGCCTTAATGACCTCCTCGAAAATACGGCAGAGAAAATCAATTTCCGAACGACCGGCATCCTCAGCCGAGAACTCAACGTCATCGGTGTATTCGCGCGCCCAGGCGATGGACTTTATGGCCTGCTTGACCACTTGGTCCGGCGACATGCGCAACTTTTTCTCCATATGAATCGGAGAAGTCGCAATAAAGGTATGAATCCGCCCGGACTTGGCCGGCTGGATTGCCTCGCCCGCACGGCGAATATCGTTCTCATTGGCCCGCGCCAATGAACAAATGGTTGAATCCTTGATAGCGTGGGCAATAGCGTGAATGGAATCAAAATCGCCCGGCGAAGCTGCCGCAAACCCTGCCTCAATGACATCGACCCGCATTTTTTCCAACTGACGCGCAACACGAATCTTCTCTTCCCGGGTCATCGACGCACCGGGACTCTGCTCACCATCTCGCAGGGTCGTATCAAAAATAACAAGATGCTGTTTCATTATCTGCTCCGCGAAATCACTAACTCTTGCGCTTGGCCAGGCCTATCGCTGCCTGCACATAACCCGACAAACCATAAATCAGGAAAAATCCGAACAAAGCCATTTCCGGACTGAGTGAAACCAGGGCGAACCCCAGCGCAATCGCTGCGACCGCAACAAATGGAACGCTCTTGCGCAAATTGACATCCTTGAAACTGTAGTAACGGATATTTGAAATCATCGTCACACCAGCAAAAATAGTCAGCCCACAAGCCAGCCAGCGCACATCGCTGCCGGAGATTCCGGAAACAATCATCACCCAGACCAAGCCAGCTACCAAGGCTGCCGCAGCTGGCGAAGGCAAGCCCTGAAAATAGCGCTTATCCATCACTTCCAGCGTCGTATTAAAGCGCGCCAGGCGCAGGGCAGCACCAACACAATAGACGAACGCAGCTATCCAACCCAGGCGCCCCATGTCGCGCAACGCCCATTCATAGATGACCAGCGCAGGTGCAGCACCGAAGCTGACCATATCGGACAGCGAATCATATTCAGCACCAAACGCAGACTGGGTATGGGTCAGACGAGCTACTCTGCCATCCAGGCCATCGAGAACCATGGCAATAAAAATCGCCATGGCTGAGCGCTCGAAATCACCCTGCATTGCCTGAACAATGGCAAAGAATCCGGCAAACAGGGCCGCAGTGGTGAACAAATTGGGCAGCACGTAAATGCCGCGCCTCTTCAACTCGGGATTAAACAGGGCTTTACGGGATTTGAGTTCGGTCATGGGTCACAGGTAGAACTACGATCGCAAAAGGATACACCCGAGGCTACCAGAATCCGCAAATAACAAGGGCGGTGCAGATTCCCACACCGCCCATTGCGGGATAGAGCCAAGCATCAAGCCCTACCAAGGTGCCAGCAAGATCAGTTCTTGGACTGGTCGACCAGCTTGTTCTTCTTGATCCACGGCATCATGTCACGCAACTGACCACCGACGATCTCGATCGGATGTACGGCATTCAGACGACGACGGGCAGTCATGGCCGGATAATTGGTCTTGCCTTCCTGAATGAACATCTTGGCGTATTCACCGGTCTGGATACGCTTAAGTGCGTTGCGCATGGCAACACGCGACTGCTCATTGATAACTTCGGTACCGGTAACATACTCACCATACTCTGCATTGTTGGAGATGGAGTAGTTCATGTTGGCGATGCCGCCTTCATACATCAGGTCAACGATCAGCTTCAGCTCGTGCAGACACTCGAAGTAAGCCATCTCCGGCGCGTAGCCAGCTTCAGTCAGCGTTTCGAAACCCATCTTGACCAGTTCTACAGCGCCACCACAAAGGACTGCCTGTTCACCAAACAAGTCTGTTTCAGTTTCTTCGCGGAAGTTGGTTTCGATGACGCCGCCCTTGGTACCGCCGTTGGCAGCAGCATAAGACAGGGCGATATCCTTCGACTTGCCGGATTTGTCTTGATAAATGGCGATCAGTGAGGGCACACCGCCACCCTTCAGGTACTCGGAACGAACCGTATGGCCTGGACCCTTGGGGGCTACCATGATCACATCAAGATCTGCGCGCGGCACAACTTGGTTGTAATGAACATTGAAACCATGAGCGAAGGCTAGCGTAGCCCCCTTCTTGATATTCGGCTCAATGTCATTCTTGTAAACATCGGGAATGTTTTCATCCGGCAACAGGATCATAACCAGATCAGCCGCCGCAACGGCTTCAGCAACTTCGGCAACCTTCAGGCCAGCACCTTCAGCCTTGGACCAGGACGCGCCGTTCTTGCGCAATCCAACCGTCACATTGACGCCTGAGTCGCGCAGATTCTGGGCGTGAGCATGGCCTTGCGAGCCATAACCAACGATGGTGACGTTCTTGCCCTTGATCAGGGAGAGATCGGCGTCCTTGTCGTAATAAACTTTCATGAAATCCTCTTTATGTACAGATAGTTAGACTTTAAGAATACGATCGCCACGACCGATGCCGCAAACACCGGTTCGGACGGTTTCGAGAATCAGACCACCATCAAGGGCGGCGATAAAGGAGTCAAGCTTGGAGCTTGCGCCGGTCAACTCGATCACGTAGGTCGATTCCGTAACATCGATAATACGTCCACGGAAAATATCGGCCATTCGCTTCATCTCTTCGCGATCCTTCCCCGTAGCACGAACCTTGATCAGCATCAGTTCGCGTTCGACATGAGCGGCTTCGGAGAGATCTACCACTTTGACCACATCAATCAGCTTATTGAGCTGCTTGGTGATCTGCTCCAACACCTCATCTGACCCCCGGGTAAGGATGGTCATGCGAGACAAAGAAGAATCTTCCGTCGGCGCCACAGTCAGCGATTCAATGTTATAGCCCCGTGCCGAGAACAATCCAGCCACACGCGATAGCGCACCTGATTCATTTTCGATCAGGATGGAAATGATATGTCGCATTATTTTTTCTTTCATCACTTACAGGTCTTCAGCGAGAATCATTTCCGTCAAGCCTTTTCCAGCGGCGACCATTGGGAAGACATTTGCCACGGGATCAATGATGAAATCCAGGAATACGAGATCATCTTTGTGGTCAATGAAGGCCTTTCGCAAGGCCGGCTCGACATCTTCTGGCTTCTCGACCTTGATACCAACGTGACCATAAGACTCTGCCAGTTTCACGAAATCAGGCAACGAGGTCACGTAAGACTGCGAATAGCGCTTGGAATAAAACATTTCCTGCCACTGGCGAACCATACCCAGCATACCGTTGTTCAAGTTAATAATCTTGATCGGGAAACCATACTGTTTACAAGTCGACAGCTCCTGAATACACATCTGGATTGAACCTTCACCAGTTACGCAAGCCACCTGCGCATCGGGATTGGCCATAAACACCCCCATGCCATATGGCAAGCCCACCCCCATGGTTCCCAAGCCACCCGAGTTAATCCAGCGTCGCGGCTTGTCGAACTTGTAATACTGGGCGGCAAACATCTGATGTTGACCGACATCAGACGTGACAAAGGCATTGCCACCCGTCACCTCATACAGCTTCTCGATCACAAACTGCGGCATGATGTGCTCAGACTGCTTGTATCGCAACGAATCACGACTACGCCACTCTTCAATCTGTTTCCACCAGCTGGCGACATCGGGATCAGCATTGAAGCCGCCGCCGTCGATCAATTTCAGTATCTCATCGAGTACATCATTGACATTGCCAACAATAGGCACATCGACCTTGACCCGCTTGGAAATTGACGACGGGTCGATGTCGATATGAATGACCCGACGCTTTTCTTCACCAAAATGCTCCGGATTACCAATCACGCGATCATCAAATCGAGCACCAATGGCAAGAATTACATCCGAGTAATGCATAGCATTATTCGCTTCAAAGGTGCCATGCATCCCGAGCATGCCCACAAACTGCTTGTCTGTCGCGGGATAGCCACCCAGCCCCATCAGAGTGTTGGTCACAGGGAAATTAAGTTTGTGCGCCAACTCGGTCAGCTTCTGAGAAGCATCCGACAGAATTACACCACCGCCGGTATAGATAATCGGACGCTTGGCTTCCTGCAGAATCTGAACCGCCTTCTTGATCTGCCCGAGATGCCCCTTGACGACCGGGTTGTACGAGCGCATCTGGATCGATTTCGGATACTCGAATTCGCACATTTGTGCCGTAATATCTTTGGGGATATCAACCACTACTGGGCCTGGGCGACCAGTCGAGGCAATGTGAAAAGCCTTCTTGATGGTGACTGCCAGATCTTTGACATCCTTGACCAGGAAATTATGTTTCACGCAGGGACGGGTAATGCCAACCGTGTCGCACTCCTGGAAGGCGTCCTGACCAATATAGAAAGACGGCACCTGCCCCGTCAGGACGACCATCGGGATCGAATCCATGTAGGCCGTGGCGATACCTGTAACGGTATTGGTTACCCCTGGCCCTGATGTCACCAAGGCCACCCCGACCTTCTGTGATGATCGCGAGTAAGCATCTGCCGCATGAACAGCAGCCTGTTCATGCCGTACCAAGATATGCTTAACCTGATCCTGCTTAAAAAGGGCATCATAAATGTGTAGTACGGACCCGCCTGGGTAACCGAAAACACAATCGACCTTTTCTTCTTGCAGGCACCTGATTACAATTTCTGCACCGCTAATCATCATTCTTCAGCCTAAAAAAGCTATTGCTTAAAAGGGCGTAACCTTAATCGACCGACCATTTTCGGTCAAGGTTTCCCAGCATTTCACTATAATGCTCGAGAATTTTCGGAAGAGACAACCCTGTCATCCCCCCAACAACTTTCAAGCTTTCTTGAATCCGTCGAGCGTAGAGCCTTTAAACAGGCAATCTTCGCCGTTCGCGACGAAGAGGTTGCTCTGGACATAGTCCAGGACGCCATGCTCAAGCTGGCCGAAAAATATGGCGACCGCCCGGACGAAGAGTATCCGATGCTCTTCCAGCGCATCCTCCAGAACACCATCAGGGACTACTATCGACGCAGCAAAGTGCGCTCCATGTGGACAACATTGCTGTCTGCCTTCACACCTGATGACGAAGAAGACTACGATCCTCTGGAAACCCTTGCTGCTGACGAAGACGACGCCGGGCCTCGAACCCCAGAAAGCAAATTGCAGCAAGCGCAAACGCTGAATCTCATTGACGAAGAGATCAAAAAATTGCCTGCGCGTCAACGTGAAGCCTTTTTAATGCGTTATTGGGAAGACATGGACGTGGCCGAAACCGCGGCCGCGATGGGCTGTTCAGAAGGCAGTGTCAAAACCCATTGTTCACGCGCAACTCACGCACTAGCAACCGCCCTGTCGGCTAAAGGCATCAAATTATGAACGAAGCACGTTATGCTTCTCGAATCCGGCAAACGCTGAATTACGGCTTGAAAGATATCTCGCCAGCAGCCTCGCGGCGACTAGAGGCTGCACGTCATTTGGCGCTGGCAAGGCAAAAGCACGTTACTTTGGAGATAGCACCAGTTGGTGCAAAGGCGGCCACATTTCGATTAACGCCGCAAACACCCATTCTCAAACAGGCTTTTGCGGCACTGGCGCTGTTGCTAGGCATGTGGATTTCGTTTTACTGGCATAGCGACCAATACGTTACTGAACTGGAAGCAGTCGACACCGCATTGCTAGCTGACGACCTTCCGCCTGACGCTTTTCTGGACAGCGACTTCTTCGAATGGTTAAAAGACGACTCGCCGGAGGAGTGATCCTCTGCCTGATGTTGATTTCCGCTATTGCCTCTGGTCCACCAGCCACGGCGATTATTGGCACGCCACCGCAACCCGGCTGGAGCCAACTGACGTCGCAACAAAAAGCCATCCTTGCTCCGCTCTCCAAAGACTGGGAGAAAATGGAGAACATACGCAGGAAAAAGTGGTTAGGCATTGCAGCGCACTACCCCACCATGAAGCTGGATGAACAGCAACGCATGCAGGACCGGATAAGAGAGTGGGCTGACCTGACACCAGAACAGCGCAGCAGAATTCGCACCACTTACAAGGATTTCAATCAACTACCTCCCGAGCAAAAACTGGTGGTCAAGCAAAAATGGGAAGCCTACACAAACCTTCCCGCAGAACAGCAAAAACGAGTGCGTGACGAAGGAAAATCCTCCAAACTCCTGCCCTCGTCGAAAGACTCCACCAGTGCTACCCCCTTGCAGTAGCGGCCTCCATATCAACAGAAACGACAGATCACCCATGCAAAACAATTTTCTACCAGGCATCAGGCGCCGCTTGGTCTGCATGCTGTACGAGGGCCTTGTCGTGTTTTCGATTCTGCTGATCGGCTTTTTGTTACCGCAGATCGTCCTGTCAGGCTTTGGCCATTCATTGACGCCGAGAACGCTATGGCTGCACGTCATCATATTGCTGATGGTCTACTTTGTTTGGTGCTGGCTCAATGGCGGCCAGACTCTGCCCATGAAAACATGGAAACTTCGCGTCGTTGATGCTGGCGGGTCACCACTACGGCCAGCGCAGGCAGTCCTGCGATACCTGGCTGCGTGGCCAAGCATCCTTTTGCTTGGCGTGGGCGTCTTTTGGGCCTTATTTGACAAGGACAAGCAGTTTCTGCACGACAGAATTGCTGGAACGCAAATTATCGCGGCTAACTGATTATCGTCGCTCAACCCACCACAACATCCCCATCGCAGCGATCAGGAACATCGCTGCCGGCGCTGTGGCACTGGCAAACGGTGGCCAGGAATTGATCACGCCAAGATTTGAGAACAACCCGTTCAACGCATAAAAAAGAATGCCCAACATGACTCCGGCAAAGATTTTGAGGCTGACACCGCCTACCCTGTCATGGGAATAGCCGAACGGTAAAGCCAAGGCGACCATCACTAGCGCCGTCAGCGGATAAATCAGTTTTTTCCAGAGAGCAATCTGGTAACGCTCAGCTTTCTGCTTGTTCTCCACGAGATGCTGGGTGTAATTGAACAAGCCATAGAGTGACATGCGCTCTGGTGAAACCATCAAAATCGACAATAAATCCGGGTTGACCGCAGAATGCCACTCGCTATTCTGGCTAGACTCAACACGCGAAACATCTCCGTCGAGCACCGTCCTCACCACATTTTTCAATGTCCAGATATCCGGCAACTGAAAACTTGCCTCTTTTGCTTCAGTGACAGATTCCAGCGTGTTATTTTTTGAGAACCGGTAAATCCTGACCCCCTCCAGCGTTGAATCCGGGTTAGCTTTACGAATATTGATAAAGCTGCGCCCATCCTTGATCCACAAGCCGCTATCCAGGCCACTGCGTGCGACGACCTTGCTTAATGCTTTGGCCTTGATTTCCTGGGCAAGGCGTTCGCTGAACGGCACGAGCAACTCACCGACCAAAAAGGTAAAGACTGCAAGCACCACAGCGGCCCTAAACAATGTCAGCAACAGCTCCATTGTCGCCAACCCAGAAGCACGCAGGACAGTAATCTCTGAATGCCTCGCCAACGTGGACAGCGCATACAACGACCCGATCAATGCTGCGATGGGAATCAGTTCATACACCAAGCCAGGCAAGCCCAGCGCCACAAAAAGGGCCGCCCGCCCTGCCGTGTAGTCCGCCCTGCCAACATTACGAAGTTCATCGACAAAATTGAAGAAAGTAAACAAGGCCAAAAAGGCCACCAACACGAGCAATACGGAGGCAAGAACCTCGCGCATCAGGTAGCGCTGGTAGATGCTTGATCTAAACACCTGAACTCCCCTGCCAAGGCATCTTGATCGCAATTCGTCGATAGAAGAGGATCACCAGCGGCACCAGCATCAACGCGTGAATAGCCCAAACGCCTATCCAGAACGATAACTTTCCTTGAGCAACCCACGCCTGAGCGACCCACAGGAGATTGCTGTAGATGGCATAAATCAATACGGCAATGAGCATATTGGCGGAACGACCGGCACGTGGATTGACATATGAAAGCGGTATAGCCAGCAGCGCCAGAATCAAGGCGGATATTGGAATACCAATTCTCCAAAGCAGCTCACCACGTGCCTTGTTGCTATCTTCCTGCAGCAACTCTATGGAGGACATCCGATTGGGCAAGCGCTCGGTAGGCTTTGCTTCGCCATCTTCAGTACGGACCTTGTATCGTTCAAACTCCATGATGCGAAACTCGGGTGTTCCCGGTTCAACTTCATAACGACGCCCATTTTCCAGGACTACAAAGCGATCACCATTTTCCGCGAATTCCTGGTACCCGCGATCCGACACGACGACACCCAATTTTCCTTCCTGAAAACTGGCCACAAAAATATTGCCCAATGCCGTTTCCCCGTCGGCCAGCGCCTCAACAAAAAAGACCCGCTTACCCGCTTTTGTTTCCTGGAAAACCCCGGGAGATATCTGCGACGCATCGCTACGCGCCGACAACACCTGCCGATACTGCGCGGTGTTCAAATTGGCCCATGGCGAGAGAAAGCCTGCGAGTGCCGCAATAACTAGAACAAATGGCAGCGCAAACGCAAGAACCGGGCGCACCCACGCTGTAAGCGGCAAGCCACAGGAAAACCAGACCACCATCTCAGAATCCCGGAAAGCGCGCGAGAGACTCAGCAGGATAGACACAAAAAGCATCAGGCTCAGCACGAGAGGCATCAGATTCAGCAAGGCGAACCCGAGCAGCGAGGCAACCGCCTCAGGCACAATACGGCCACCGACGGCCTCTTTGAGGAGGCGAATCAACAGGATGGAAGCCAGGATAGCCAGCAGAGCAACACTGATGCCGGCGGCTGCCTGAGCAAACTCGCGCCGTACGGCGCGTTCGAATATCATGCTTTGACGAAACCGAAAAAATGCGAGGATAATCCCTCGGAAACCGATATTTCCTTGACCAGGAGCAGCTTGTGGAATTTAGCATAAAAAGTGGCAGCCCGGAGAAACAGCGCAGTGCTTGCGTCGTCGTCGGGATTTTTGAATCGAGGAAACTGACACTTCCGGCTGAATTGCTCGACAAAGCCTCAGGTGGCTATATCTCCGACATTATTCGGCGCGGCGACATGGAGGGCAAATCGTCCAGCACTCTGTTGCTGCAAAACGTTCCCGGCACCCTGTGTGATCGCGTTCTACTGGTTGGTCTGGGCAAGGAAAAAGAATTCCGCGAGAAGGAGTTTGGGGTTGCGATCAGTACGACCGTAAAAGTGCTGAATGAAACAGGCGCTTTCGACGCGTCGATATTCCTGACCGAACTTGCGGTCAAAAAACGTAGCGTAGGCTGGCGAGTTCGCCAGGCCACGCTGCTAGCACTCGATACAACCTACAAATTCGACCAGTTCAAAAGCAAGAAGGAAGAGGTCCGGCGCCCGTTACGCAAGCTGACTTTCAGTGTTGAACGACGCAACGAACTGACCGCTGCTGAAACGGCTTTGAATCAAGGCCTTGCCATCGCAGAAGGAGTAGCGATGACCAAGACACTCGGCAACCTACCCCCCAATGTCTGTCATCCGACTTATTTGGCGGAACAGGCACAGGCAATGGCTCAGGAGTTCAATCTCGATTGCGAAATCCTGGATCGCGCAGATATGGAAAAGCTGGGCATGCACTCTCTGCTGGCCGTTGCCAAAGGCTCGCATCAACCCCCAAAATTGATCGTTCTGAGTTACAGAGGCAACAAAGCCTCCGAAAAACCCGTTGTTCTGGTGGGAAAAGGGGTCACATTCGACACTGGCGGTATTTCATTGAAACCCGGCGCAGAGATGGATGAAATGAAATATGACATGTGTGGTGCAGCCAGCGTCCTCGGCACCATGCAGGCAATATCACGTATGGCCTTGCCGATCAATCTCACCATTATTGTTCCCGCAACCGAAAACATGCCGGGTGGCAGCGCCACCCGCCCCGGGGATATCGTGACCTCGATGTCAGGCCAGACCATAGAGATTCTCAATACGGATGCGGAAGGCCGCCTGATTCTCTGCGATGCGCTGACCTATGCCGAACGCTTCGAACCAGACACAGTGATCGATGTCGCTACGCTAACCGGGGCCTGTGTCGTCGCGCTTGGCAATGTAGCAACCGGCCTGTTCGCCAACAAGGATGCGTTGGCTCGGGAACTACTGGACGCCGGCGACGACGCCTACGATCGCGCGTGGCACATGCCGCTTTGGGATGACTACCAGGAATTGCTGAAAAGCCCGTTTGCCGACATGGTCAACATTGGCGGCCGCTGGGGTGGGGCCATCTCGGCCGCCTGCTTCCTGTCCCGTTTCACCAAGAAATTCGACTGGGCCCATCTCGATATCGCAGGCACGGCCTGGAAATCTGGTGCCAGCAAGGGAGCGACTGGCCGCCCCGTTCCGCTACTCACCCATTACCTGTTGCAACGAGCAGGCCAGCTCAATTGACACAGGTGTTTTTCTATCACGGCGCGGCAGACAAACTCGCCGCCGCCTGCGCACTGTTGAGCGGTGCATATGCAAAAAAGAAGTCCGTGCTGGTTTACGCGGTCGACACGGTGGTTGCCAGCGGCATAGACCGGCTGCTCTGGACGCACTCGGCACTCAGTTTCGTGCCGCACTGCCGCGCAGATTCGCCACTGGCAACTGAAACGCCGATCCTGATTACCGACAAGCTGGATACCATTGCGCAGGACGAACGTCTGATGAACCTTAGCCAGGAAATCCCGCCAGGATTTTCACGTTTTCAAAGTCTAATTGAAGTCGTTGGCCAAGACGAGATCGACCGGACTTCTGCGCGTGACCGCGTCAAGTTTTACAAGGATCGAGGTTACGAAGTCCGCTATTTCGATCTCAGCGACCGCTAAGGAAATACCGTGCCCAGCCCAATCATCGCCCGAGCCGACGCCCTGATGCATCGCAAGCGCCAGAGCAACATCGAATATGACGACATCCCGGTATTGACCGACACCATCGATGAAGACGACGACATCCCGATTTTGACGGATATCGCTACTGAAGCAGAACCTCAGCAACCAGCCGTTTCCGAGCATGCCGAGACCCTTGTCGAACCCGTTGCCAATGAACAGCACGACGTACCATTGATGTGCGCCCCGATCGACTCCGCGCAACGCGAGCAGTTGGTCAATGAACTCGCCTGCCGCATTGAAGAACGCCTCAAGGCCGCGCTACCCCAGATCATCCATTCTACAATCAGGGATTTTCTGGCCGAGCAGGAAATGATCGCGAACAACTAGTCAGCCTGATTGCAGCCAGAAGTCCCCCACACAATTACTTCATGAATTCGAGCAACTCACGCGTATCTGCTACAGCAGAGCGACAACGATTTCCATTTTCGCTGATTTACGTAATCGCGATCGTCGCCACCTACGCCGCCATCCATGCGCTCACGCGTTTGCTTGCGTCGGGAAACCTGGGCGAGGACGACCCGCTGGACAATCTGCTCATTCAAACGCTCGCGCCGGGATATAGCGTCCAGCAAGGTCCGCTTTACGACTGGATTTTATGGCTGTTGCAGCAGATTTTCGGCACCGGCCTTCAAAGCTTCCTGCTCCTCAAATACAGCCTGCTGGTCATCATGGCCGGATGCCTTTTCCAGATCACCCGACGACTTACGCAGAGCGCGATGTGGGCCTTTATTGCCGTCGAATCGATGGCGACGGTGTACCAGATTTTCTGGCGCTTTCATGAAGGTTTCACCCATCGCGTTGGTGCCATGGCACTGTCCGTCGCTACCGTCTGGGCCATTCTGCGCCTGGTTGACCGCCCCACCCGCGCCAACTACCTGTTAGTGTCTGTGCTGATCGGACTTGGCCTGCTTTCCGAACACATCTACGCATTTGTATTGCCGGCCACACTGCTTGCAGCCTCCCTGCAGCAGACCATGCGAGCCCGGATATTTTCGTTGCCGATGCTGCTATCGACCCCGGTCACCCTGCTGATAGCTTCTCCTTACGCCTACTGGCTGATGGCAGAGCCGTTGCGCCTGGCAGCACTGGGCACCGCCATGTTCCCGGAAATCCCCACCCATTCGCCAGCCGGTCTGGGCATGGGCCTGCGCGATGCAGCCAGCTTTCCACTGCTTGTTTTAGCGCCTTACATTGTGATTCTGCCGCTGGTCTTCCCGGCCATCTTCCGGACAATCTTCAAGCAGAGTCCGTTGCGGGTGTCCAACCCCGCCCAATTCGACCCAAAGCTGTTCATTCTGCACCTTCTAATCATTGAACTTGCCGGCAACCTGTTGTTCAACGGTTTGCTCTATTCGCGCTCGAATTACGCGGTGCACAGCATTTTACCCATGCTCGTCATCGCCATACCGTGGCTCACGGCCAAAGCTCAGGAAACGGCCCCCACGCCACGACGGGTGCGCGTCTTCATGTCGATTCTGCTCGCCTTCACCATCACTGCCTATGCCGTTCGCAGCGGGAATCTGTTCGTCTATGAACCCTTCTGCTCCCGATGTCGCTGGGGTGTTCCCTATGCTGACCTTGCGACCACATTGCGGGACAAGGGGTTTCATCAGGGCACCATCATTGCCCATGACCCGATGATCGGCGGCAACCTTCGGCGATTCTTTCCGGATTCCCGCATCATAGCCCCCGGCGTAGATGCTGCCCCGCCAATGGCCAATGGCCAAATCGCCATCATCTGGCCAGCCACGGGCCACGATATTCAAATCCCCGAAGAATTGCACCCTTTGGCCCCCGGCATTTCTCCTGACACGCTACCCGAAGTCATTGAATTGCCATGGAAACATCTATGGAAGCCACTGGGCTACCGAACGTCTTCCTGGGCCACCGTCATCACGGGCAGAACAGACTAGCAAGGCAGAAGCGCGAAACAATCACGGGTATAATCGAAGGTTTTCCCCATTTCTGCCAAGCCCATGGAACTCGCCAAAGCCTTCGAACCCGCCGACATTGAACGCCGCTGGTACCCCGAGTGGGAAGCCAGAAATTACTTCGCTGCCGGCGTAGACAGCAGCAAGGCGCCTGACGAGAACTTCTGCATCCTGCTGCCGCCGCCGAATGTCACCGGCACGCTGCACATGGGCCATGGCTTCAACCAGACCCTGATGGACGCGCTGACCCGCTACTACCGGATGCGCGGCCACAATACGCTGTGGCAGCCTGGCACCGACCATGCCGGCATCGCGACGCAGATCGTTGTCGAGCGCCAGCTCGACGGGCAAGGCATTAGCCGCCATGACCTCGGCCGCGAGAAGTTCCTGGAAAAGGTTTGGGAGTGGAAGGAATACTCCGGCAACACCATCACCAAGCAGATGCGCCGCATGGGCACCAGCCCGGACTGGAAGCGCGAGCGTTTCACGATGGATGCCGGCCTCAACAAGGTTGTCACTGAAACCTTCGTCCGCCTGTTCAACGAAGGCCTGATCTACCGCGGCAAGCGCCTGGTGAACTGGGACCCGAAGCTCAATACCGCCGTGTCCGACCTCGAAGTCGTGCAGGAAGAAGAAGACGGCTTCATGTGGCACATCCGCTATCCGCTGGCCGACGGCTCGGACAGCCTGGTGGTTGCCACGACCCGTCCGGAAACCATGCTCGGCGACACCGCCGTGATGGTTCACCCGGAAGACGAGCGCTATAAGCACATGATCGGCAAGATGGTGAAATTGCCGCTGACCGACCGCGAAATCCCGATCATCGCCGACAGCTACGTCGATCTCGAATTCGGCACGGGCTGCGTCAAGGTCACGCCGGCGCATGACTTCAACGACTACGCCGTTGGCCAGCGCCACGGCCTGCCGATGATCTCGATTTTGACGCTCGACGCTAAGATCAACGAGAATGCCCCGGAAAAATACCGCGGTCTGGATCGTTTTGACGCCCGCAAGGCCGTCGTCGCCGATCTTGAAGCCCTCGGCATTCTGGAAAAGACCGACAAGCACAAACTCAAGGTGCCGCGCGGCGATCGGACCAATGTGGTCATCGAGCCGATGCTGACCGACCAGTGGTTCGTCGCCATGTCCAAGCCGGGTGAAGATGGCAAGTCGATCACCGAAAAAGCGCTCGACGTTGTCCATTCCGGCGAGATCAAGTTCTACCCGGAAAACTGGGTCAACACCTACAACCAGTGGCTCAACAACATCCAGGACTGGTGTATTTCCCGCCAGTTGTGGTGGGGCCACCAGATTCCGGCCTGGTATGGCGATAACGGCCAGATTTTCGTCGCCCATAGCGAAGCAGAAGCTCAAGCCGAAGCCGCCAAGCAGGGTTACACCGGCGCGCTGAGTCGCGACGAGGACGTCCTCGACACCTGGTTCTCCTCCGCCCTGTGGCCGTTCTCGACACTGGACTGGACCGGCGACGCGGCCACTGACAAAGAAAATTTGATTTTGCAGCAATATTTGCCGTCGACCGTGCTGGTCACCGGTTTCGATATCATTTTCTTCTGGGTCGCCCGCATGGTCATGATGACCAAGCAGATCACCGGCCAGATTCCGTTCAAGCACGTTTACGTGCACGGCCTGATCCGCGATGGTGAAGGCCAGAAAATGTCCAAATCGAAAGGCAACGTGCTCGACCCGATCGACCTCATCGACGGCATCGGCCTCGAGGCGCTGATCGAAAAGCGCACGACCGGCCTGATGAACCCGAAGCAGGCCGAGAGCATCGCCAAGAAGACGAAGAAGGAGTTCCCGGAAGGCATCGCCTCCTTCGGCACCGACGCCCTGCGCTTCACCTTTGCCTCGCTCGCTTCGCCGGGCCGCGACATCAAGTTCGACCTCAACCGCTGCGACGGCTACCGCAATTTCTGCAACAAGCTGTGGAACGCCACGCGCTTCGTGCTGATGAACGTTGAAGGTCACGATCTGGCTCTCGAACACCAGCAGAACGGTCCGGCCTGCGGCGGTTCCGCCCCGCTCGAATTCAGCTTTGCAGACCGCTGGATCGTCAGTCAGCTACAGCGTGTCGAAAAGGAAGTCGAGCAGCATTTCACCGACTACCGTTTTGACCTCGTCGCCCAGGCCATCTACAAATTCATCTGGGACGAGTTCTGCGACTGGTACCTAGAAATTGCCAAGGTCGAGATCCAGACCGGCAACGACGCCCAGCAGCGCGGCGCCCGCCGGACGCTGGTCCGCACGCTGGAAGCGATCCTGCGCCTGGCCCATCCGCTCATTCCGTTCATTACCGAAGAGCTGTGGCAGACGGTGGCCCCGATCGCCGGCCGCAAGACGCACGAGTCGATCATGCTTGCCGCCTACCCGCGCGCCGAGGAGTACAAGCTCGACCCCGCGTCGGAAGCCAAGGTCGAGCGCCTCAAGGCGCTGGCCTACGCGACGCGCAACCTGCGTGGCGAGATGAACGTCTCGCCCGCCCTGCGCATGCCTTTGCTGGTGGCGGGTGGCGGTGCCGAAATCGCCGAGTTCGCCGCCATCCTGCAAGCGTTGGGCAAACTGTCCGAAGTGCAGATCGTCGACGATATGCCGGCCGATGCCATGGCGCCGGTTGCCGTGGTTGGTGAAACCAGGCTGATGCTGAAGGTGGAAATCGACGTTGCCGCCGAACGGGTGCGCCTCGCCAAGGAAATCGAGAAGCTTGAAAAGCAGATTTCGATTGCCCAGGGCAAGCTCGCCAACGAAGGTTTCGTCGCTCGCGCCCCGGCGGCCGTGATCGATCAGGAAAAGCAGCGGGTGGCCGACTTTACCGCCACCCTGGAGCAGCTCAAGCCTCAGCTGGCAAAGCTGGGAGCCTGACATGACCGACGCCGTCGCCCTCCCCGTCAACCGCTTTGCCCGCGTCTTCAAATGGTTGATGATCTATTGCGTTCTGGTCTGGATGTGGGGCCTGGCCCTGATGGCGGCCTGGCCTTGGGAAAAAGGCGGCGAATGGCTGCCGGCTTTTCCCCTCGTCGCCACCTGCAAGCCTGACACGCCATGCGTGATGCCCTACGGCGAACTGGCCAAGGCCCGCGCCGACGGACGACTGCAGGCAGCCAAGCCGCCGGTCGACAGTGGTGAAACGGCGTACGAACAGATCAACGTATCGTGGAAGCCGGGCAAGGAGCCGGGCTTGATCGAAACCACGGCCGCCGCCTGGAACTTCCAGATTTCCGTTCGCTATCGCATCGAGAACGACGAGCCGATACTGGTCAGCTACCGCGAAATCAGTATCAAGATGTTCCTGTACGCGCTCGGCGCAGCGCTGTTCAGCGCGGTTGGGCTTTATTTGCGTCAATTGCGCAAATAATTGCAGTCCCACGGTCAACCGGAAAAATCGGCCAAAATCGGCCAAAATCGAAAAGCTAGCGCAGCGTGACGCGAATCAAGCCACGCAGCGCATTGCCCATCCAGAAGCCGCCCGCCAGATCGGCCGGCCGCAACACCGCTTCCCGGGCCTGACCGCGCGCCAGCAAATCGGCACGCAGCACCCCGGGCAAGGCGCCGCTCTCAATCGGCGGCGTCAGCAGCACGCCATCGCGCTCGACAAAAATATTGCTCCGCGCCCCTTCGGCGACCTCGCCGCACTCATTCAAAAAAACCAGGTCGAAAATCGGCGAATCGGCCGGCAGACTGTTCATGGCAGCGTCGTACAGCGTACGGACCGTCGTCTTGTGGCGGCGAAAAATATCGCGTGATTCGATGCATTCCGGGGCCATGGCCGCCAACCGGCTCTCGGGGGGAGATCCATCGAGGGCCGTCGACTGCACTTCAATCGACCCGGACTTGTCCAGCGTTACGCGCACCCGCCACGTTCCTTTGACCGGTTGCGCCCCCAACGCCCGAAATAATGATTGCTCGTCGAGCGGAAATCCGAAGTACTTTGCCGAACGCTGCAAGCGCGCCAGATGGCCAACCCACATCGGATACGTTCCACCGTCACGACGCAAGGTTTCAATCAACTTGAACCCGGGGTCACACTCACTCAGAAAACGGCCCTTGAGCAGACACTCTGCCCACTCCGCGGACGCCTCTGAATCAGCAACCACGCCGCTGCCAACGCCCAATTTCCCGCGGCCATCCCGCCCCAGCGCCAACGTGCGGATGGCCACGTTCAACTGAAAATCACCGGCCGGTGCCAGCCACCCGAGGGCGCCGGTATAAATGCCGCGCGCCCCGGTCTCCAACGCTGCAGCAATCTGCATGGCGCGAATTTTCGGCGCCCCGGTAATCGAACCACAGGGAAAAAGGGCGCGCAATATCTCTTCAAAGCTGCGCTGGCCAACATCGGCCGAGATTTCGGAAACCATCTGCCAGACGGTTGGATACGCCTCGATCTCGAACAGTCGATCGACTGTGACGCTGCCATGGTCAGCGATACGCCCCAGGTCGTTGCGCAACAGATCGACGATCATCAAATTCTCAGCACGATCCTTGGCCGAATTTTGCAATTGATCAGCCGGCACGCTGCGCGCAGCGGTGCCCTTCATTGGCCGGGTCAGCAAACGCTCGCCACGCTTTTCCAGAAACAACTCGGGCGATAACGAAACCAGACCCTGTTCTGCATCACCGACGAAGCCGCCATAGCGCACCGGCTGGCGCTCGCGCAGCCGGGCATAAAGCGCCAGCGGCGCCCCGAACCAATCGAAGGTCAAGGGAAAGGTGAAATTGACCTGATAGCAATCACCTTCGAAAATCAGCTGTTTTATCCGGTTGACCGCAGCAATATAGGTCTTTTCATCGAGCCCCTGCTGCAGATCGCCTATTCCGGCAACAGTGCCTTCTACCTGCCCGGCCAGCCAGCTATCTGCCGCCTCTGCCACCATGGGCAGGCGTTCGCTGAACCGCCAGAAACGCGCCAGAGGCAACCGACCAGGCTGCCAACCCGGCGGCGCCGACGCTGGCTCCAGCAGATAGCCCAATTCGTAGTCCAGTGCGACGACCGTCCACTGCGGATCGCCTTGCAGCTGGCGCAGCGCAGTGTCCAGCGATGCACGGTCGAAGATCTCAAGGCAATCGATCAGTCCTGCGAAAAGCCAAGCGGCGGGTTCACCCGCCGGCGCCCGCCTATCCTCGAAAAATGCGATGAGATCGGTGCTTATTTGCGTTTGAGGTAGAACTCGAAAACGCGATTTTCTTCTTTTTGCCCCAACAATTCGTTGCCAGTCTGCTTGGCAAAGGCGGGGAAATCCTTCATGGCCCCCGGATCCGTTGCCTGAACGCGCAGAATCTTGCCTGACTCCATCTCGGCAAGCGCCTTCTTGGTGCGCAGGATAGGCAGCGGGCAGTTCAGCCCTTTAACATCGAGATCGCGATCGAATTCCATGGTGATTTGGTATGCAGGATTGGATCGCCTATTTTAACGCTACCAACTCCGCTTTTCCTTCAGTTCCTCGTTCAGGCGCTGCTTCATTTCGCGCAAACGCCCATCGATCGAAGACATTTCGAAAAAATTCGCATCGCCGGCCTTTTGCGCCAGTTCAAGTTGCTCAACAGCGCCCTGTGTTTGCCCCTGCAAAGCAAAAACCTCGGCCAATGCCCGGTGCTGCATGGCCTTCTTGCCCAGGCCGGCGTAACTCTCTGCGCGCATTTTATGGAAACGAACATCGTCAGGATAATTGCCGAGCTGCGCCTCGGAAAAGCGCAGCGACTCATCAAAGCGCCCAGCGCCAATCAAGGCGTTGCCGTATCCATAAAGCAGACCATGGTTGAGGGGAAAGCGCACCATCGCATCGCGATACGCCGTCAGCCCCCCGGCCGGATCGCCTTCGGCAATCCGGATATCGGCCCGCAGATGCTCCAGCATGGGCGCCGACACCTTGAGGCGGCGTATGGTATCCATCTCCTGCTCCGCCGCACGCCAGTCGCGATTCCGGTAATAAGCGTACGCCAGGCCATAACGGATAGCGGCCTCGGAAGCAAACTTCCGTTCGCGCAGCAAGGTCTCAAGATCCTTGATCGCATCACCCGGCGTTCCCTGAATGGCTCGGACCTTGGCGCGCACCAGTTGAAAATCGATGCTGTCAGCCACTTGCCGATAAGGAACCGCCTGCTCGCGATTCTGCATGTCTGTCAGGCGCTCGCCGGTCAGTGGATGCGTGCGAAGATAAGCCGTTGCGTTGTTCTCATAAAGTCGCACGGATTTTTGCAGGCGCTCAAAGAAAGCGGCCATACCCCTGACGTCAAAACCGGCCTTGCGCAATACGTCAAAGCCCTGGCGATCAGCCTCGCGCTCGAAATCCCGCGAAAAGGCGAGTTGCGCCGAGATTGCCCCTGCCTGGGTACCGGCAATCGCCGCCCCTGCCATTTGACCGCTCGAACGCGCCGCCAACAGTGCCAAGGCCATCGCAATCATCGAGGCCATGCCGATCTTCTTCGACTGAAACACCTGGCGGGCAATATGGCGCTGGGTTACGTGTGAAATTTCATGGCCCAGCACGCCAGCGAGTTCGGATTCCGTCTGGGTCGACGCAATCAACCCGGTATGCACGCCGATATAGCCGCCCGGCATGGCAAAGGCGTTGATGCTCGGATCGTTGATCGGAAAGAAATAAAAGCCAAAACCAGGATCGGCACTGACTGCGACCAGGCGATTTCCCAGTTGATTCAGATAATCCTCGACGTCGGCATCGTCCAGATATGACGGTTCCCGCCAACGGATTTCGTGCATGATCTGCTGGCCGATTTTTTTCTCGGCGCTCACCGACAGCTCATTGCTGGCAACGTCGCCCAATTCCGGCAGATCATCGGCGCGCAAAGGCTGCACAGTCAGCGCGCAAGCTAGAAAAGTGGCGATCAGGCGTCGGCAAAGTAGCATGGTGCTATGATACCGCAGCCCTGAATGCCCCTCTTGTAGCGGATCGTAACCAATCAGAAATCCCGTGAACAATCAGACACTGACTCATTTCGACAGCGCCGGACAGGCCCATATGGTCGACGTTGGCGCAAAAGCAGAAACCGCGAGAATCGCGCGGGCTGCCGGCAGCATTTTCATGAAGCCGGAAACCCTCGCCCTCATCCGTTCCGGCGCCGCCAGCAAAGGTGATGTTCTGGGCATCGCCCGCATCGCTGCCATCCAGGCGTCCAAACGCACCGGCGACCTGATCCCCCTTTGCCATCCGATCGCGCTGACACGCGTCGCCGCCGACTTCAGCATCGACGAAACGCACAATGCCATCCACTGCGAAGTAACCGCCGAGTGCTTTGGGCGTACCGGCGTCGAAATGGAAGCGCTGACAGCCGTTTCCATCGGACTGCTGACCATTTACGACATGACCAAGGCCGTCGACCGTGGCATGCGTATCGACAATATGCGACTCGTCGAAAAAACCGGCGGCAAATCCGGCCGCTGGATAGCCGAATAACCCATGCCAGGCCTGTTCGAATTACGCCGAAATTTTCTGAAAGGCAGCACATCCGCCGCCCTGCTCTTCCCGCTGCTGGCCGCCGGGTTACTGAAGCCGACGCGAGTGCTGGCTGCCGAATGGAACAAGAATGCCTTTACTGCGCGAAACATCAATGACGCGCTCAAAGCCTATGGCGGCAATAACGCAGTGGAATCACGCGACATTCTGATTAACGCGCCGGAAATCGCCGAGAACGGCGCCAAGGTTGAAGTTGAGATTACCAGCAACATCGCCAGCACCCGAAGCCTGGCCATCTTTGCGGACAAAAACCCCATGCCAATCTGTTCAGCAATCGACTTTTCTCCCCCGGCACTACCCTATGTCAAAGCGCAGATCAAACTGGCAGAAACCACCCGCATCCGGGCAGTCGCAAAATCGGCCGATGGTAAAACCCATGTCGCTTTCCGCGAAATCAAGGTCACACTTGGCGGATGCGGAGGCTGAACATGGCAGAACAGATCAAGATTCGCGTCCAGAACAAGGGTGACATCAGCGACATTCGCATCTTGATGCAACATCCAATGGAAACCGGACAGCGCAAGGATGACATGGGACAAACAGTTCCGATCCATTTCATCCATAATTTCACGGTCAACCTGAATGGCAAGCCAATGATCGAAGGTCTGCTCAACACATCGATTTCAAAGAATCCGCTGTTCACCTTCAAGGCGCGCGGCATCAAGGCCGGTGACAAGCTCTCCGTTGCGTGGATCGACAATGGAGGAGACCACCGTCAGGACGAAATAACCATCACCTGATCACGCCATCGGTAATCTGGTCCGCCAACGAAAAAGCCCGCCTGAAACCAGACGGGCTTTTTAACGTGCAGCTATCCGGAGCTTAGGCGCTCTGGATGTTGGACGCCTGCTTACCCTTAGGGCCTTGCACGACATCGAAGGAAACTTTTTGACCTTCCTTCAGAGTCTTGAAACCATTCATGTTGATGGCGGAAAAATGCGCGAAGAGATCTTCGCTGCCATCATCAGGCGTGATAAAACCAAAACCCTTGGAATCATTGAACCACTTGACAGTACCGATTGCCATGTTTGCAACTTTCTTACAATAGACGAACAAATTACGGGTCTCCCCGACTCCCTGTTTGAGCTCAGTGACCCGGTGCATCACAGCAACCTCGATACAGCTTGAAGCCAAACACGATTGCTTTCTACGCCAGTTAAATTATGCCGTCAACACATTTAAATGCGGCGGCGCAGCAAATTTACCCTATGTCAATCGCCCGACTGATCTTGAAATCCGGCGTTTCATCTCAATCTTTCTTATTGCAGATTAAGACGGACTGTATAAAATCGAACGCATGGCTACGAAGGTTCAGGAAGGCGGACAACTTGAAGCAAAGCGCAGCAAGCTGGGCCCGCCAAAGATGTACAAAGTGGTGTTGCTGAACGACGATTACACGCCGATGGATTTCGTCATCACCGTTCTGCAGCGTTTTTTTTCTCTGGATACTGAACAAGCGACGCGAATCATGCTCAAAGTTCACAACGAGGGTCGAGGTGTGTGCGGGGTCTTTCCCCGGGATATCGCCGCGACCAAGGTTGATCAAGTGATTGCATTCGCCCGCATGCACCAACACCCGCTTGCCTGCATCATGGAGGAAAACTGATGATTGCCCAGGAACTCGAAGTCAGCCTGCACATGGCGTTTGTCGAGGCGCGTCAAAAACGTCACGAGTTCATCACTGTCGAACACCTTTTGCTGGCACTGATCGACAACCCGTCTGCGGCGGAAGCCTTGCGCTCTTGTGGGGCCAAGCCTGATGCGTTGCGCAAGGATCTGACCAATTTCATCGATGAGCATACGCCCACCGTTTCCGGTGAAGATGACATTGACACCCAACCAACGCTCGGATTCCAGCGTGTCATCCAACGGGCCATTCTTCACGTTCAATCGTCGGGCAAGAAAGAGGTTAACGGAGCCAACGTCCTCGTCGCCATTTACGGTGAAAAGGACTCGCATGCGGTCTATTTCCTGCAAAAACAGGGTGTAACCCGGCTGGATGTCGTCAATTTCATATCGCACGGCATCAGCAAGATTCCGCAACCCAAGGCAGCTGCAGAGACCGAAGTGGAAACCGAAGGCGAGAAGACTGAAGCCGGTCCGCTGGAACAATACACGATCAACCTCAACGCGTTGGCTCTGCAGGGCAAAATCGACCCTTTGATTGGGCGCGACAAGGAGCTTGAGCGCGTTATCCAGACGCTATGCCGCCGCCGCAAGAACAACCCGTTGCTGGTTGGTGAAGCCGGCGTCGGCAAGACGGCGATCGCCGAAGGCCTTGCCCGCAAAGTTGTCGAAGGTGACGTCCCTGAAATCCTGGCCAAGGCAAATGTCTACTCGCTGGACATGGGTTCGCTGTTGGCCGGCACCAAGTATCGTGGTGATTTCGAGCAGCGTCTGAAAGGCGTGCTCAAAGCCTTGCAGGACAACCCGCACGCTATCTTGTTCATCGATGAAATCCACACGCTGATCGGTGCCGGTTCGGCCTCGGGCGGCACGCTGGATGCCTCCAACCTGCTAAAGCCAGCGTTGTCATCCGGACAGCTGAAGTGCATCGGCGCGACGACCTACACTGAATTCCGTGGAATTTTCGAGAAGGACAGCGCGCTTTCACGCCGCTTCCAGAAGATCGATGTCAACGAACCGTCAGTGGCGGAAACCGTGGAAATCCTCAAGGGTTTGAAAGCTCGCTTCGAGGCTCACCACGGAATCAAATACTCCGCAACAGCCATTTCATCGGCGGCCGAACTTGCCGCCCGCTATATCACTGACCGCCATTTACCTGACAAAGCGATCGACGTCATTGATGAAGCTGGTGCAGCGCAGCGGATTCTGCCCAAATCAAAGCAGAAAAAAGTCATCAACAAAACAGACATCGAAGAGATTGTTGCAAAGATCGCCCGCATTCCGTCGCAGCATGTGTCGCTGGATGATCGTGGCGCGCTTAAGAATCTAGACCGTGACTTGAAGGCTGTGGTTTTTGGCCAGGACAAGGCCATTGATGCGCTGGCCAAGGCCATCAAGATGGCCCGCTCAGGGCTGGGCAACCCGGGCAAGCCGATCGGTTCATTCCTGTTCAGCGGCCCGACCGGCGTTGGCAAGACTGAGGTCGCCAAGCAACTGGCTTATGCCCTCGGTATCGAATTGCAGCGTTTCGACATGTCCGAATACATGGAGCGCCATGCCGTTTCCCGTCTGATTGGTGCGCCGCCGGGATATGTCGGCTTCGACCAGGGCGGATTGTTGACGGAAGCGATCACCAAGAAGCCCTACGCCGTGCTTTTGTTGGACGAAATCGAGAAAGCTCACCCGGATATCTTCAATATCCTCCTGCAAGTCATGGATCACGGTACGCTGACGGACAACAACGGTCGTAAGGCCGATTTCCGCAACGTGGTGATCATCATGACCACCAATGCCGGGGCAGCCGACCTGCAGAAGTCAAGCATGGGCTTTACCAATGCGAAGCAGACGGGCGACGAAATGGCCGAGATCAAGCGGCTGTTCACACCGGAGTTCCGCAATCGCCTGGATGCGACCATCTCGTTCGCGCCGCTCGATCACGACGTCATCCTGCGTGTGGTCGACAAATTCCTGATGCAACTGGAAGAGCAGTTGCACGAGAAGAAAGTCGACGCACACTTCAGCGAAGCGGTGAAGGAAATGCTGGCCGAAAAGGGGTTCGATCCGTTGATGGGTGCCCGTCCGATGTCGCGCCTGATTCAGGACACCATCCGCTCGGCGCTGGCTGACGAACTGCTGTTCGGCAAGCTGGCCAATGGCGGTCGTGTCACGGTCAACCTGGATAAAGACGGAAAAATCACACTCGACTTCGAAGAAGAAAAGACCGAAGCAGTTGTTTGAACGATTGCCATCTACCCCGAAAGCCGTGCAACATTGCACGGCTTTTTTATTTCTAGGACTCCATGATGATCTTCAAGACACCTGACCTTTGCGATGCATTTGAAAGCGAATTGGGCAAGACTGTTCGCGTTGTTGCCCCGATGTTCCAGCGCTACGGTGGCCGTACCAGCTTTTCCGGCCAAATTGTCACGCTCAAGATTTTCGAAGATAACGCGCTGGTACGAGAAATTTTCGGAGAAGCCGGCCACGGTAAAGTGTTGGTGATTGATGGCGGCGGATCGTTGCGTTGTGCGCTCATTGGAGACCAACTCGCCATCCTCGCCGCCAAAAACGGCTGGGCCGGTGCCATTGTCTATGGCTGCATCCGCGACTCGGGTGACATCAACGGCATTGACCTGGGTATCCGCGCCTTGAACACACATCCACAAAAAACGCTCAAAAAGGGCGTTGGCGACAAAAACATCGCAGTCACCTTTGGTGGCGTCACCTTTAATCCGGGTGAGTATCTCTATGCCGACGAAGATGGGGTACTGGTCAGCAACCAACCTTTGTGCTAACGCAACGCGAATTCATTTCACAAAGACAAACAGCGTTTTGCATCGTGAAATATAGATTGCAACTCGCTGTTTTTATTAAACTAAAAAATGTCTTATGTCTTATATAAGACTGTTGCTGCTCTGCAAAAAAATAACTATACTTTATCCCGTCGACGTTGCAAGATAATAACCTGCTTCAACGCCGTTATCTCCTAAACCACATCTCCTGAGGAATTCATATGAGCACTCGCGAACAGCAAATCGCCGCCCTCGAAAAAGACTGGGCTGAAAACCCCCGCTGGAAGGGCATCAAGCGCGGTTACTCCGCTGCTGACGTCGTCCGCCTGCGCGGTTCTTTCCAGGTTGAGCACACCCTGGCCCGCCGTGGTGCCGAGAAGCTGTGGGATCTGGTCAACAACACCCCGTACGTCAACTGCCTGGGCGCCCTGACCGGCGGCCAAGCCGTCCAACAAGCCAAGGCTGGCATCAAGGCCATCTACCTGTCCGGCTGGCAAGTTGCCGCTGACAACAACGAATACGCCGCCATGTACCCGGACCAGTCGCTGTACCCGGTTGACTCCGTGCCGAAGGTTGTCGAGCGCATCAACAATGCCTTCAACCGCGCCGACGAAATCCAGTGGTCCAAGAACATCAATGCTGGCGATGCCGGCCACGTTGAATACCACCTGCCGATCGTGGCTGACGCTGAAGCCGGTTTCGGTGGCGTGCTGAATGCCTACGAACTGATGAAGGCCATGATCCGCGCTGGTGCTGCCGGCGTGCATTGGGAAGACCAGCTGGCTTCCGTCAAGAAGTGCGGCCACATGGGCGGCAAGGTTCTGGTTCCGACCACCGAAGCTATCCAGAAGCTGATCGCTGCCCGTATGGCGTCTGACGTCTATGGCGTGCCGACCCTGGTGATCGCTCGTACCGATGCCGAAGCTGCTGACCTGCTGACCTCCGACTACGACGAGAACGACAAGCCGTTCCTGACGGGCGAGCGTACCGCCGAAGGCTTCTACAAGACCAAGAAGGGTCTGGACCAAGCCATCTCCCGCGCTATCGCTTACGCTGACTACGCCGACCTGGTGTGGTGCGAAACCGGCACGCCGGATCTGGAATTCGCCCGCAAGTTCGCCGAAGCCGTGCATAAGGTTCACCCGGGCAAGATGCTGGCCTACAACTGCTCGCCTTCCTTCAACTGGAAGAAGAACCTCGACGACGCCACCATTGCCAAGTTCCAGAAAGAACTGGGCGCCATGGGCTACAAGTACCAGTTCATCACCCTGGCTGGCATCCACAACATGTGGTACCACATGTTCGACCTGGCCCAGGACTACGCAAAGCGCGGCATGTCGGCCTACGTCGAGAAGGTTCAGGAACCGGAATTCGCTGCTCGCGACCGTGGCTATACCTTCGTCTCGCACCAGCAGGAAGTCGGCACCGGTTACTTCGACGACGTCACCACCGTGATTCAGGGTGGCAAGTCCAGCGTCACCGCGCTGACCGGCTCGACCGAAGAAGAACAGTTCCACTAAAAAGCTTACCGCTTTAGATTGCCGCCTTATCCGGTGGCATGAGGCCAGCACTCACAAAGTGCTGGCCTTTTTATTTGTTGTGTACACGAAACAGCAGCCCGGTAATTTATTTATCTAAACCAATAAATACGCCAAAATGTTATGCAAACTGCTAATCTGGCAATCTAAAATTTGATATCACTCTAAGGGAATTTCCGTGTTTAAAGATCTCAGCATCAGCATGCGGCTGGTTTTTGGTTTTGGGTTACTGATCGTGATCCTACTGGTCACCAATCTCATGGCCATGAGTCATATGGCAGAGACAATGGATAACATGGACCGACTGGTGAATGAACGCGTCCTAAAGATCAAGGAAGCCAACAACATCAATGAACGTACGCTGTCCATTGGTCGCAACTTGCGTGGCATCCTGATTGCGGATAGCCGTGAAGAACGCGAAGCGATCAAAGCAGATATCCATAAATTGCGCGAACTGAACGGCCCGTCGCTGGTAACGCTCGAAAAGCTGACCCATTCGTCAGAAGGCAAGGCCTTGTTAAGCAAAATTGTCGCCGTGCGCGACAAGGCCGGCCCGCAATATGATCAGTATTTCAATATCGCAGAACGCGACCTGAATGAAGCGAAGACCTACATCAAGACGGAATTGACGCCAACGATGAATGGTTTACTTGAGACAACGCACGCCATGGTCGAGTTTCAGGAATTGCAGATGCATCAGGCCGTTGAACAAGATAGAGCGGCTTACGCCAGTGGCCGCAATACGAGCATTGGCATCCTGGTCGTTGCCACCCTGTTCGCGGTCGGCCTGGCATTCTGGATCATTGCATCCATCTCGGGGCCGCTATCCACCATGCGCCAAGTGATCCAGCGGGTCCGCGACAACAAGGATTTCACGCAATCCATTCCCGTCGTCGGCCGCAATGAAGTTGGCCTGACCGCCGTCGCCTTCAACGACCTGCTGGCAACCATGCGCGAGACCCTCGGCGGCTTGCGCCAGGCGACCAATCGCATCGACGATGCCTCGCAACAATTGGCCAACGGCGCCCAGCAATCAGCCCGCGCCTCTGAAGACGCCAGCGAATCCGCATCATCCATGGCAGCATCGGTTGAACAGGTTTCAGTCAGTATCAACCACGTAGCGGCCAATGCCGGCGATGCGCTGCAAATGGCGCGGCGCTCCGGCGAACTCTCGGATCAGGGCGGCGCGGTCATTGGCGAAGCGGTGGACGAGATGAAAGTCATTACTGCTGCCGTCAAGAATGTTGCCCTTCAGATTGATACCCTCGGCCAACAATCAACGCAGATTTCCGGTGTTGTACAGGTCATCAAGGATGTTGCCGATCAGACCAACCTGCTGGCGCTCAACGCGGCCATCGAAGCAGCCCGCGCAGGCGAAGCGGGCCGCGGCTTTGCCGTGGTCGCTGATGAAGTACGAAAACTCGCAGAACGCACCACCCAGGCAACCGGCGAAATCGCTGCCATGATCGCCAGCATCCAGAACAGCGCAAAAACGGCCGTGGGCTCCATGGAAAATGTCGTTACCCAAGCCGAATCGGGCATGTCGCTCGCCGAACAAGCCGGTCAAGCCATCATTCAGATTCGGGAGAGTGCCAACGACGTGGTTCGCGTCGTCAGCGACATCACCGAAGCCATTGCCGAACAAGGCTCTGCCAGCCAGTCCATTGCCCAACAGGTCGAACGCGTCGCGCAAAGCGCCGAGGAAAACCACGGGGCAGCACAAAGCACGGCGGATTCAGCCAGCGAACTGGGGCGCCTGGCCCGAACGATGCGCGAAGACAGCGACCGCTTCGTGATTGCCTGATTCGACGACTGTGATTTGATCAATTTCGCCCGCCGCACATCCGCGGGCGAAAATTCACCATGCTGCGGTCAACCGGAAAAACCCGCCGAATTTGAAATTTTCCGTCACCGGATCACACCGCCTGATTCAGCGCAGTTCCCAATAGCTCGGCCGACTGTAGGTTTCTTTCAGCAAGTCAATGAACAAGCGCACGCGCAACGGCAAGTGTCGGCGTTGCGGAAAAACCGCATAAATGCCCATCGGCGGCGCCTGCCACGCGTCCAGCACGGACGTCAATGTGCCCTCTTTCAGGTCCTGCCCAACCTCCCATAACGAACGCCAGGTCAAGCCCTTGCCGGCCAATGCCCACTCATGAAGCACTGCGCCATCGTTGCACTCGAATCGACCACTGACTTTCAGCGTTTTCACGTCGCCACTGTGCGGATCGCGAAAAGTCCACCCGCGCTGCTGTCCCAACGACAGGCAGTTATGATTCGCCAGATCGGCCGGTTCTCTCGGCACGCCTTGCTCGACCAGATAGGCAGGGCTAGCCACCACCATTCTCCGCATTTCACCCAGACGTACGCTGACCAGACTGGAGTCCGTCATCTCTCCGATACGTATCGCGCAATCGATGTTTTCGTTGACCAGATCGACCAAACGGTCGCTCAGGTTGAGATTGACCCGAACCTCCGGGTTACCCTGCATGAACTCGCCGACCAACGGCGCAACATGACGCCGGCCAAATCCGGATGGCGCCGATACTCGCAACTGACCGCTGGCCCGAACACTGCCCAGCGAAACAGCCGCTTCGGCGTTCGCAAGATCATTCAAGACGCGCTGGCAGTCTTCCAAGAAGGCTTGCCCCTCGAACGTCAGCGTCAGTTTGCGCGTGGTTCGAATCATCAAGCGAACACCCAAACGCGCCTCAAGAGCATCCAGTCGTCGACCGACAATCGCGGGCGTCACCGCCTCATGGCGGGCAGCCGCAGAAAGGCTTCCTCGCGTAGCCACATTGACGAACGCAGAAATCTGTTTGAACGTATCCATGACTTTATACTTGGAGTAAAAGAATCTTCGCCAAAAAGCGGTCTTATTTTATCTCCTTAGTAACAATACAATTCAATCCATGCTTCCACCGCTCTCCGCCCTTCCTGACCATGCACGCCACTGAAATCCTTCTCGTTGGTACAGGCGCCTTTTTGGCCGGCGGCATGAATGCCATTGCAGGCGGCGGCACCTTCTTTTCATTTCCGGCATTGCTGGCAGCCGGCGTTCCACCGGTAATGGCGAATGCCAGCAACACCGTCGGCCTCTGCCCGGCCAGCCTGATCAGCGCCTGGGCCTATCGTCGGGAGGCCTTGCGTCATGGCAAGTGGGCGGTGTTGCTCATGATCGTTTCGTTATTTGGCGGCATCTCCGGTGGTCTGCTGTTGCTGGCCACATCGAATGCGGCTTTTTCCAAACTCATTCCCTGGCTACTTCTGGTCGCCACCGCGCTATTCGCATTCAGCAGCCAGGTCTCGCGAATGGTCAAATGGAGCAAAGCCAAACTGGGCGGCGATGTCACCCAGCACAATCCGGGCGGCCCGGGCGGCGCGCTCTTTCAGTTCATCGTTGCAGTCTATGGCGGATTCTTCGGCGCCGGCATGGGGATTCTCACCCTGGCCGCACTCTCGATTCAAGGGTTCGACGATATTCAGGAAATTAACGCCCTGAAGAATCTGACATCGGGCATCAATTATTTTGTGTCATCCGCTACCTTCATCATCGCTGGCGCCATCAGTTGGCCCCATACCCTCGTGATGCTGCTGACTGCCATGCTGGGTGGCTACGTGGGCGCAGTATTTGCTCGCCAATTGCCAGCCATCTGGCTAAAACGCCTGGTCATTGGCGTGGGATCCTGCCTCACCCTCGTCTATTTCTCCAAAACCTACCTGTAACCTTCACACAAGGAGCTTTCATGAGCCTAAACCTTCCCCAAGGCGTGCAAATCACCGCCCCGATCCAGCCGCAATACGAATCCATCCTGACTTTCGAAGCGCTCGAACTGGTCGCTAAACTGCACCGCGCTTTCGAAGCCCGTCGCCAGGAATTGCTGGCCGCTCGCGTTGCCCGCCAGGCCCGTATCGACGCCGGCGAGATGCCTGACTTCCTGCCGGAAACCAAGCACATCCGTGAAGGTAACTGGAAGATCGCCCCGTTGCCCAAGGCGCTGGAGCGTCGTCGCACCGAAATCACCGGCCCGGTCGAAGCCAAGATGATCATCAACGCCTTCAACTCCGGCGCTGATTCCTACATGACTGACTTCGAAGATTCCAATTCCCCGAACTGGGACAACCAGATTCAGGGCCAGGTCAACCTGCACAAGGCCATCCGCCGCGAACTGAGCTTCACTGGCGACAACGGCAAGACCTACAAGCTGAACGACCAGATCGCCACCCTGCAGATCCGTCCGCGCGGCTGGCACCTTGACGAAAAGCACGTGCTGGTCGATGGCCAACGTGTCGGCGGCGGCATCTTCGACTTCGCCGTGGTCTTCTTCCACAACGCCAAGGAGCAGATCGCTCGCGGCGCCGGCCCGTTCTACTACCTGCCGAAGATGGAAAGCCACCTCGAAGCACGCCTGTGGAACGACATCTTCGTCATGGCCCAGGATCACTGCGGTATTCCGCAAGGCACCATCAAGGCCACCGTGCTGATCGAAACCATTCTCGCCACCTTCGAGATGGAAGAAATCCTCTACGAACTGCGCAACCACTCCTCCGGCCTGAATGCCGGTCGCTGGGACTACATCTTTTCCTGCATCAAGAAGTTCAAGAAGAACAAGGACTTCTGCCTGGCCCAGCGCAGCGCCATCACCATGGAAGTGCCCTTCATGCGCGGCTACGCCCTGGCCCTCGTCCAGGCTTGCCACAAGCGCGGTGCGCCGGCCATGGGCGGCATGTCGGCCCTGATTCCGATCAAGAACGACCCGGTGGCCAACGAAAAGGCGCTGGCTGGCATCCGCCACGACAAGACCCGCGACGCCAACGACGGCTTTGACGGCGGCTGGGTGGCTCACCCGGGCCTCGTGCCAATCGCCATGGAAGAGTTCGTCAAGGTTTTGGGCGACAAGCCGAACCAGTGGGAAAAGCAGGTTGAAGGCAACTTCGGCCCGGCCCAGTGGCTCGACTTCCAGCCGGAGCAACCGATCACCGAAGCCGGCCTGCGCAACAACATCAACGTCGGTATCCATTACCTCGGCAGCTGGCTGGCCGGCAATGGCTGCGTGCCCATCCACAACCTGATGGAAGATGCGGCCACCGCCGAAATCTCCCGCTCGCAGGTGTGGCAGTGGGTCGTTTCGCCGAAGGGCATCCTCGATGACGGCCGCAAGGTCACCGTCGACATGGTCCGCCCGATGATCGCCGAAGAACTGGCCAAGGTGAAGGCTTCCGTCACCGCCCAAGGCGAAGACACCGCCAGCTACGACCAGGCCGCCGTCATTTTCGACGAAATGTCATTGACCCCGGAATACCCGGAGTTCCTGACCCTGCCGCTGTACGAAGCGATGGCCTGAGCACGATAAAAGCAGAAGCGGAGAGAGAAAAAACGCCGGGGAAACCCGGCGTTTTTATTGGGCCGTACTGACCACACACCCCATCGCAAGTCAGTGACCGCCCGCGAAGCGCCACGGTCAACCGGAAAAATTGACCAAAATCGTAATTTTTTCGGGCCGCTGAACCAGAGAAATCAGCTGTGCAACCGCGCGTTCAGGTCGTCAACCACTTCAGCCCAGTCGCCATCTTCGAGTATTTCCTCACGCAGAAATGCCGCCTGCGAGGGTTTCCAGAAGGGTGCATCTGCCAGCTGAACGGCTTCCGGCAAGGGGCTGTGAACGTCGATAAAGTGCTGGACGGCATTGGGCTCGGCCGGCAAGCCAAGTTGCTCGAACAGGTTGGGCAGGGTGTGGTAATGGAATTCCATCATTGCGCTCCTCGTTCAAAAACGACATTCTGATCGCTAGCTGATGAGTAGATTACACCGTCGCCAGACAAGTTCCCCGAAATAACCAAAACAGAAACCATGGATATCCTGATCGACATCATCCTCAAGGCCGGCCGTTCGGCTGTAGAACTTTCACTGTTCATCCTGCTGCCGGTGATGGTCGTCATGCTTTCGTTGATGCGACTGCTCGAGGCCCGGGGCGTGCTTGATTGGGCCGTGGCCAAGTTGGCGCCAGCACTCAAGCCATTCGGACTGACCGGGCTGGGCGTATTTGCCGCCCTGCAGATCAATTTCGTCAGCTTTGCCGCGCCCATGGCGACGCTGACCATGATGGAACAGCGCGGCACCTCGGACCGCCACCTAGCCGCCACGCTGGCCATGGTCTTTGCCATGGCCCAGGCCAACGCCTCATTACCGATGCTGACCATGGGTCTTGACCTGGCGCCGACCCTGATCTTCTCGTTGCTCGGCGGCCTGGCTGCCGCCGCTGCCACCTACTATTTCTTTGGTCGTCACTTATCCGCCAACGAAGCCGTACTCGACGAATCGCTTAGCCACCCCGTCGTCGAAAGTGCGAAAGGCGTCCTCGACGTGATCAACCGTGCCGGTGCCGAGGCGTTCAAGATCGCGGTGGGTGCCATCCCCATGCTGGTGCTGTCCCTGGTCGCCGTCACTGCGCTCAAGCACTTTGGTGCCATTGCCCTGATCACGCAGGCCTTGACCCCCGTGCTGGCCCTCGCCGGCATTGACCCCATCCTGATCCTGCCCAGCCTGACCAAATACCTCGCTGGCGGCACGGCCATGATGGGCGTCATGGACGAAATGCGACGCGCCGGGCAGGTCAGCGAGCATTTGCTCAATCAGAGTGCCGGCTTCCTGATCTCGCCGTTCGACCTGCCAGGCGTGGCGGTGCTGATCTCGGCCGGTCGTCGCGTCGCAGCAGTCTGGAAACCGGCTGCCCTGGGCGCATGCATCGGCATCGCCTTGCGTACTCTGGGCCATGCCCTGCTCACTTGATACTTTCAGTAGAAGATCAAGCGACGAAATAACCTCTAGCATCAAAAAAATAGAGGCAATAGACTAAAAGCCTGTTCGACAAGGATTGCACCATGCTCTCTGCCCTCACCCAATTATTGATTTTTCAACTGGTCGGTGAAGTCACCGCCCGCGGCTTCAACCTGCCCATTCCCGGCCCGGTGCTGGGCATGCTCTTCCTCTTCATCGCGCTGATGATCAAGGGTGGCCCTGGCAAGGAACTGCAGGGCACCAGCCAGACGCTGCTGCAACACCTGTCCCTGCTCTTTGTGCCGGCCGGCACCGGCATCATGGTTCACCTGAACCGGGTGGCCAGCGAATGGCTGCCATTGATGCTTTCGCTGGTCATCAGCACCCTGGCCACGCTCATCGTCACGGCGCTGGTCATGAAACTTTGCCAGCGGACATCGACCACGGGAGAACCGTCATGACGCAGGATATCAACCAGATCTGGGTGTACCTTTCCGCCTCCCCGCTCCTCGGCCTGACCATCACCCTGCTCGCCTATCAGGGTGCCTTCTGGATTTATCAGCACACCGGCAACAACCCGCTGGCCAATCCGGTGCTGATCGCAGTTGTGGTTTTGGTGATTTTTTTGACGTTGACCGGGACATCGTATGAAACCTACTTCGCTGGTGCCCAGTTCGTGCACTTCTTGCTTGGCCCCGCCACCGTCGCCCTCGCCATACCGCTTTACACGCAATTCAAGCGGGTGCGCTCGATGCTGCTGCCGGTCATCGCCGGCTTGCTGGCCGGCAGCCTGACGGCCATCATCTCGGCCGTCATGGTCGCCCGCCTGCTCGGTGCCAGCACCTCCACCCAGCTCTCGCTGGCCCCCAAGTCGGTGACGACCCCCATCGCCATGGGTATCGCCGAGCGTATCGGTGGCATTCCCTCGCTGACGGCCGTGCTGGTAATCGTCACCGGCATTCTCGGCGCGGTCGGCGCACGCTACGTGTTCGATGTCATGAAAATCCGTGACCCGGCCATCCGCGGCTTTGCCATCGGTATCGCGTCGCACGGCATCGGTACGGCGCGGGCCTTTCAGGTGAGCGAACAAAGCGGCGCCTTCGCGGCACTGGCCATGGGCATGAACGGTGCGCTGACCGCGCTGCTCGTACCCGGTATTGCCAGTTGGCTGGTGGCAACTTAGGGTAAGTACCTATGGCTGACGAGGCACCATCAGCGAAGAATTTGCCCATGCTGATGCGTCCTCCCGCCACCCACCCAAAACAGACCCGATTATGGCTGGCACCGTACGTCGCGATCGGCGTTTTCGCATTGGCCATGCTGGTCGTCACCGCCCTGCTGCAGTGGCGCGAACTCGACACCGCACGCTCCGCCCTGGAAGGCGACATGCACTGGGCCGAGCGGACCATCGAGAATCGCCTCCACGCCCACATCGATTTCCTGGCCGAACTGGGCCGCGACCAGGAATTCAAGCAGCTGACCTACGAATCCTTCCAGGTGCGGGCCGCACGCTATGTCCGGGAGGCCGCCGAAATATCGGCCATTCTCTGGGTCGATATCGACGGCAAGATCGATTGGGTCGCCCCCAATGAAGCAACGGCCGACTTCGTCGGCGAGCAACTGACTGGCGAACGCCTGAAAGCGCTGCAGGAAGCACTGCGCGTCCGGCGCGAAGTGGTGTCACCGGATTACCGCGACGGCGCCCAACTCCCGGTAAACGATATCGTCGTCCCCGTTCAGCGGGGCAGTGCCGATCTCGGTGCCTTCATCGCCGTCCAGTCGCTGGATGCCTTGCTGCGCTCCACCTTGCCCACCGCATTCACCACCCGCTACAGCCTGACCGTTCTCGATCCACAAAACCGCGAGGTTTTCAGCAATTCATCGGTCAAGCCCACCGATCGTCAAGTGTCCGGCACGATCAGCCTCGACCTTCCCAACAACCGCCTGGGTCTCAATATCATTGCCTATCGCAGCGGCGGCGCCTGGCTACCACTGGTACCGGCTGCGCTGATCATCGCACTGACCCTGATCGCCACGGTCACGCTGATCCAGTTGCGACGTCACGCCCAGCATCGAGCCGCCACCGAAGAAGAACTTCGCGCCGCCTATGCGTTCCGCCAAGCCATGTCGCAATCGCTGATCACGGGCCTGCGCGCCATCGATCTGGAAGGTCGCATCACGTTCGTCAATTCCGCTTTCTGCCGGATGACCGGCTTTGAAGAAAGCGAACTGGTCGGCATCAAGGCCCCCTACCCCTACTGGCCCCCCGAAGAGTTCGAACGCCTGCAGCACAATATTGATACCGCACTGGCCGGCAAGGCCCCGGCTGCCGGCTTCGAGATGCGCATCATGCGCAAGAGCGGTGAACGCTTCGATGTTCGACTCTACTTCTCGCCGCTGATCGACACGGATGGCGGGCAGATCGGCTGGATGGCCTCGATGAATGACATCACCGAACCCAAGCGCGCCCGGGTCGAACTGGAGCGTGCCCATGAGCGCTTCGTGACGGTGATCGACGGCCTCGATTCCGCGGTGCATGTGGCCGACGTCAATAGCGGCGAGATTCTTTTTGCCAACCGGGCCTTTCAGAGCATTTTCGGATTCGATTGTGTCGGACGCGATTCGGCCCAGGTCACGACCCCTTGCCGCCCGGCACCGGAATCGCTGGCCAGGGCGCCACAGCGCATCGATCCGGAAGAACTTCCCTGCGAACTGTACGACGGCGAAATCCAGCACGCGCTCTCCGGCCACTGGTATCACGTGCATGAACGTGCCATCCGCTGGGTAGACGGGCGCACCGTGCGCGTCCAGATTGCCGCTGACATCACTGACAAGAAGCATATTGAGGAAGTCAATCTGCAGCAGCAAAAGCGCCTCGAACAAACCTCGCGCCTGATCACCATGGGCGAGATGGCCTCCTCGCTGGCCCACGAACTGAACCAGCCGCTATCCGCCATCGCCAATTATTGCGCCGGCTGCGTCAAGCGCATGCAGGCCGGCAATTACAAGCTCGACGACCTGCTCGCCGCGATGCAGAAAGCCTCGGACCAGGCCGAACGCGCCGGCAAGATCATCCGCCGCATGCGCGACATGGTGAAGAAGGGCGAACCGAACCGCCAGCCCATCGCGCTGGCCGAACTGGTCGACGAAACCCGCGCCTTTGCCGACATCGACGCCCAGCGCACCAGCACACAGATCATGGTCGACCTGCCCGAAAATTTGCCGAAAATTGTGGTCGACCGCATCATGATCGAGCAGGTCCTGCTCAACTTGATCAAGAACGGAATCGAAGCGATGAGCGATGTGCCCCTTGATCGTCGAAAATTGACCCTGCAGGCGGCCGTGGTGGACGACAGGATGCTGGAAGTCACGGTCGGTGACCACGGGCACGGCCTGACCGAAGACGATATCGAGAAGATTTTTACCGCGTTCTACACCACCAAGCCCGAAGGGATGGGCATCGGCCTGGCGATCTGCCGCTCCATCATCGAGTTTCACCAGGGGCGACTGTGGGTGGAGGCGCGGCGAGAAGGCGGTACCCTGTTTCACTTTACCGTCCCTATCGAAGACATGGGCGAAGACGAGGATTAGCGATGAACGACCTGCCGCAAACCATTTATGTTGTCGATGACGACGAAGCCATGCGTGACTCCATGACCTGGTTGCTCGAAGGCGAAGGCTACGTGGTCGCCTGCTACGATTCCGGCGAGAGTTTTCTCAATGCCCGGCGCGCCGACATGCGTGGCTGCCTGATTCTCGACGTGCGCATGCCGGAAATGAGCGGTCTCGAGCTCCAGGAAAAGCTCGATGCCCTGGGCTCGCAATTGCCCATCATCTTCGTCACCGGTCACGGCGACGTGCCGATGGCCGTCTCCGCGCTGCAGCGCGGCGCCTGCGACTTCATCGAAAAGCCCTTTCACAACGAGGACCTGCTGTCACGCATCGTGCGCGCACTTGAAGTCGACCGTCAGCAGTCCGCCCGCCGCCAGCGCGATGGCGCCATCAGCAACCGGATCGATCAACTGACCCAACGCGAGCGCGAGGTGATGAAACTGGTCGTCGCCGGCAAGCTCAACAAACAGGTGGCCGATGAACTGAACATCAGCATGAAAACGGTCGAAGCGCACCGGGCGCGGGTCATGGAGAAAATGGGCGTGCGTACCCTGGCTGAACTGGTGAAGGCGGTCATGACGGTCCATTGACCGCTGAAACATCGGAAAATTCGTGATCAGTCTGGCCGGCGGTCAGATCGGAATTATGTCGTCGCCGCCGGTACCGAAGTTGCCCTCGTAGAGGCGCTTCTGGCGGACTTCCTTGCGACGCAGCAGCTTTTCCTGAACCTTGGGTGGCAGGTCGGTGAACATGATGACCTCCTTGGAGATCAGCAACTCGATCAAATCCTCGATGACGCGGACAAAATCCCGGTCAAGTTCGTCGAGCTCATTCTTCCGCCAGCGCTCGTGGACAAACTGAAGCGCCTCGGGATGGTCGGCCGGCACCCCTTCCTGCGCATCGCCGAGCGGCATCGAATGGACTTCAATAATCACGCCATCGCTGTCTCTTGCCACGTAAAGCATGCCATTTCCTCTATCGGTTGATCGGCGCAGTCTGCATCAGCGCAACGTGCTTGGCAATGCGAGCCTTGTTCGGCGGCGAATCCCGGGCTGAAAATCAGTAATTCCTGACCGGCGCCACGATCGGCATTTTGGGCCGACCGGAATACGTTGCAGCCGGCGTCTTGTAGCCGACCACCTTGCCCTTGTCGTCATAGATGATCGTTGCTGACTGCTCCTGCGGCTTTTTCCGGCTGGCGGTAATTTCCATGGTCGCCGCCCGGGCCGGCATCGGCCGATCCATCTCGGCACGAACAATACGCACCCGTTCGGCCGAAATGCGCTTGTCGATGGCGTCGGTCGACATGCCGCGTTCGGCCAATTTTTCACGCATGTTCAGCAGATCCTCCAGTTCCCGGGAGCTGCGCATCGAGCGCATCGGCTGACCCCAGCTCTCCTTGGGCTGGCTGACCGCGATATTGAATTCTTCCGGATTGCTCACCATGCGGGCGATTTCCAGCCGGTCCTGACGCATCGCCCACTCCAGCGCCCCATCGCCCCAGTCGTTCTTTGGCGTTCGGTCCGCGCCCTTCTCGATCAGCTTGCGGGCAAGCTCCTTGTGTCCTTCATAAACGGCCATCATCAGCACGCTGGAGCCGTTGGTGCTCAAGGCATTGATGTCGGCACCCTGTTCGATCAGAAAATCGGCGACATCCGCATGGCCGGCAAAAACCGCGTAATGCAGTGCCGACCATTTCTTGGCCGGCGCATTGATCCGCGCCCCACGCTCCAGCAGCCATTTGACCGCCTCCAGATTGCCGCGCCATGCGGCCAGTGCAATCGCCGACTCACCGTTCGAATTCAAGCGATTGATATCGGCCCCGCGCGACAGAAAGAGGCGCATCACGTCCAGATTGCCTTCCCAGGCACCAAACATCAGGCCGGAACCAATCCGGCTACCCATGAAATCAGGCGACATGCCGGCATCCAGCCATTTTTCGGCCTGCCCGACATCACCCAGCTCCATACTGACCGAAAACCCCACCGGGTCCGGCCCTGCCGCCCCGGCCGAAAAAACCGGGAACGAAGCGGGCAGCAGCAAGCCCATCGCGCTTATCATGACAACCCATCGTTTTGCAGCTAGTTTCATAGCGATTCCATTGCCTCAGGCCAGCCTTCATTTTCTCATGTCGCGGATCGATTTCCGGCTTTTTGCTGCGCTGGTGCTGTCGCTCTCCCTGCATCTGCTACCGCTGCTGCAAAATTTCAATTTCGATCAAAAGTTGCCGTCGACCGCAGCGATGCTCAAGGCTGAACTACGCCAGCCCACCCCACCACCGGCCCCGGCAGCCATGCCACCACTGGACCTGCCCAAGCCGCGCAGCACTCCGGAAAACGCCCCAAAGCCGACCCCACCGTCCAAACCACAGTCGCGCCCGGCCCCATCCCCCCCCCAAACCTGGACTCAGGCGGTCCGCGAACATCTGAAGAAGCTTGATAACGCCGGCCAGTTTTATCCTGCGCAAGCCATTGCCCAAGGTCTTGAGGGTGAGGTGCAGGTCCTGCTGATCATTAACGAATCCGGCACCGTCAGCGCGGCTCGCGTAGAACAGAGCAGCGGCCACGCCATTCTCGATGAAGCAGCCCTGCGCGCCGTTCGCTCGCTACGATCACTGCCCGCCGACGCCCCACGCGAGGTCGTGCTGCCAGTCCGCTTTCGGCTGCGTTGATCGACCATATCGATCGCTGATGGCGGTGAAATGTCATCAAGACAACTGAGCTTTTCGTACCACGGGAGACGCCTTGGCGCTCTGCGCAATTCTCTCAATTTCCTGCGCAATTGACGTCGCCGTTGAACGCTTTTCACGAGTAGCTGTCTGCGCTTCGCGCACTCGCATACAGATGGACTGAGCATTGTCGTGAATCCGCTAAAGCGCGGCATCGACCGTGTGACCAAGGCTGCATCCTGCATCAGCAGCGGCACAGCGGACGCCATGGCACCCACTGCCGGGGTTGACATCGTTTGCACGCCCCTCCCAAGAGCACCCGATTCTTAGTAAAATACAACAATTGACAATGATAATATCTTTGATATTTTCAAGAATACTTGTATCGTTCAGAAATGCCTGTCTAGTCTTGAGGTGCCATCATGTTGATTGAACTGGTCTATACCAGCACAGCCGTACAAAACTATTCGGACGAGGAGCTCGAAGCTATTCTTAAAACGTCCGTTCAGAACAACAAACGAAGAAATATCACGGGCCTGCTTTTGTACGCGAAAGGTACGTTCATGCAGGTTCTTGAAGGGGAGACGGACGTCGTTGACGCTTTGGTCGACATCATCAAGTCAGACCCCCGTCATCAGAACATCGAGATGCATTTGCGGACCCCTGTTTTCGAGCGGGAATTTAGCGAATGGCATATGGGCTATCGGGCACTAAGCCAGAAAGATGCGATCGCCTTGCCAAATTACGCGCCATTCTTCGAGGATGGCTTTGACGCTGCCAAACTCGCGTCAAAACCCGGCGTATGCCTCGAAATCATGAAATCCATGGCCAAGCTGCCTACCTGACAGTGTGTGAAGTCAATGCGCACGCCTGACGGTAGCGCTGACGTCTCGTCGAGACAGTGACTGTCGAATCAAGGCGGTTTGCGTTGTTCGCGTTCCATAAGCGAACAACGCTTCCAGTGCGTGCAAACCTCGGCAACGGGCATCACCCAGCGACCACGAGAATTTCATTTTTTGCCAAAATTCCCGGTTGACCGCACCAAGCGTTAAGCGCCCGGGATGCAGGAAGCCGGCGCCATGCTCGGTCAGATCGCCGCGTCGGCTCGTAATGCGGCGATACGCTCCGGGGCGTAGCCCAAATCCGCCAGCACGCTATCGGTATGCGCGCCGAGCGTCGGCCCGATCCATTCAGTGCTGCCCGGGGTTTCCGACAGCTTGGGCACGATGCCCGGCATGTGCAGTTCCTTGCCGCCCGGCAGGCGGGCGGACTCGATCATCTGGCGGGCGATGAATTGCGGATCGGCAAACATGTCGACGACCGAATAGATGCGTGAGGACGGCACCTCGGCGGCCGCCAGCGTGGCCAGCACCTCGGCCTCATCGTGCTGCGCGCACCAGGCGTCGATCAACGCGTAAATCTCGTCACGGCGGGCATCGCGGCCGGCATTGTCGGCCAGCGTCGGGTCATCCGCCAGGTCGGCACGGCCGATGGCCAGCATGAAACGCCGGAAAATCGCGTCGCCATTGGCGCCGATGGTCACGTGCTTGCCGTCCTTCGTCGTATGCGTGCTCGACGGCGTGATGCCCGGCATGATGTTGCCGGTGCGCTCGCGGACAAAGCCAAACACGTCGAACTCCGGCACCATCGACTCCATCATCGCGAAAACCGCTTCGTAGAGTGCCACGTCGACCACCTGCCCCGCCCCGCCATTCACCTCGCGGTGGCGCAACGCCATCAGCGCGCCAATCGCGCCCCACAACGCGGCAATCGAATCGCCGATGGAAATCCCGGTACGCACCGGCGGCCGATCGGGAAAGCCGGTGATGTAACGCAGGCCGCCCATCGACTCGCCCACCGCGCCAAAGCCCGGTTGATCCTTGTACGGCCCGGTCTGGCCGAAGCCGGACAGCCGCACCATGACCAGCCCCGGGTTATCGGCCTTCAGGGTATCCCAGCCCAGCCCGAGCTTTTCCAGCACGCCGGGGCGGAAGTTTTCGACCAGGATGTCCGCCTCGCTGATCAGTTTGCGGACGAACGCCAGACCCTCCGGGTGCTTCAGGTTGGCCGTCACCGACTTCTTGTTCCGCCCCTGCACGGCCCACCACAGCGAGGTGCCTTCGTACAGCTTGCGCCACTTGCGCAGCGGATCGCCGCCATCGGGCGCTTCAACCTTGATCACCTCGGCGCCGAATTCGCCCATGATCCGCGTGCAGAACGGCCCGGCGATCAGCGTGCCCAGTTCCACCACCTTGAGCCCGGCCAGCGGCTTCTGTGCCCCGTCTTTTTGCACCCCCGTCATCTCAAGGCTCCCAGTGTTCAATTTTCAATTTTTGCCCAAAAATCCGGTCGACCGTGGCAATCACCGACGTCGGCGCCCCGCTCGTCGCCACGGTCAATCGGCCATGCCCGCCCCCCAGCAAACACCGCGTCGCCAGCAAGCGCTCCAGCTGACGCGCCACCGGCTCACCGGTATCCAGCAAAACAGTTCCCGCCGGCATGCGCCGGGCAATCGCCTCGGCCACCCACGGGTAGTGTGTGCAGCCGAGCACCACCACATCGGCCGCCGCCGCAGCCAGCGGCGCCACAAAGGTATCGAGCAAGGCCGACACCGCGTCGCTGGACGGACCATGCGCCTCAATCGCCTCGGCCAGCCCCGGGCATGGCTGGGCCAGCACGCGATAGCCATTGGCATGATTGCCGACCAGCCGCTGAAAGCGCTCGCTGGCCAACGTCCGCGTCGTCGCCAGCACGCCAATAACGCCCGACTTCGTCAGCGCCACCGCCGGCTTGACGCCTGGCTCCAGCGCCACGACCGGCACTTCAATCGCCGCCCGAATCGCCTCCGCCGCGGCCGCTGTCGCCGTATTGCAGGCGATCACCAGTGCCTTCGCCCCGCGCTTGACCAGCGCCTCGGCAATCAACACCCCGCGCTCGCGCAGAAACACCTCCGGCCGGTCGCCGTAGGGCAAGAAACGGGTATCGGCAAAATAGAAAAAGTCTTCTTGCGGCAAGCGCTCGCGCAATGCGCGGAGGACGGTTAGTCCACCGAGGCCGGAATCGAAAACGGCGATGGGATGGGAGGTCAAAGAATGATCCGGAGATATCGCTAACTGCGGTTAAATAGGCTGATGTTCATTGCTTTTGTAGACCGTCTGCACAAGCGCTCTGGAAAAGCATCATTTGATTGAGCAGAAATGAATCACCCCTTGAAGCCAACAAATTTATATAAGCGAGTGCCAGCCCTATTTTCAAGACAAGGGAGCCCAAGATGGTACTTCGAGCCAAGCTTTACATCTGCAGTGAGAAGACTGCTCTCTCTCGCACCTTCACGGTCGTAGTGAAACGGCATTAACGTCTTAAGCTTGCTCTTTATGTCCTTGGGCTCAAACCAGCGTTCTAATTCGCCTCTCGCTTTGGCCTCGCTATCGAGAAGAAGGGCTGCAATGTAATTGGCCCACAGCTTAAATGTTCTCGCACTGTTTAGAAATATACGTTTCTGTGACGCATCTTCGATGTACTTCTCACCGAACAGCTGACGCACTTCCTCATTTGTCAAAGATGCCGAATATCCGTCAAGCAGAACTGTTGGAAACGCTGAAGCCTTCGTCTTTTTGGACGCATATACCTTAACTTCCCTAGATACCTTTGCAGTGACTTGACGTTTTCCTTGCTCTGATACGCCTATTTCCTCCGGAGAAAATAGGCCCAGCATCTCCGAGTCACCCTTATCCACGAGGTATGCAAGTACGGAAGACACGGAAATTTCCTTCCAAGCAATTCCGTGATGATCAAGGGATCTGCGAAGATTGGGTGGCACTCTATTGCCTATGAGCATTACTCTTATGCTTGGGTCATCGGCAGAAAGTAGCATCCCTTCATAAGACAGCACTTGCCCAATATGCTGATCCTTAATCGGCCCAACTTTTAGTTCAACAATAAGCTTGCGCTGGAAAGCATCCTCAAAGAGAAGGTCCATGCGTCGGCCATACATGGTTACCTGCCGACCGTTCAGCTCTAGCCCGTCTTCGATTAGCTCCGAGTATTTGGCCAAGATTGTTTCAAAAGTTCGTTCGTCCATACGAGCCTCTATATTCGTGCATAAAATCTGTCTAGTTATCGTAGTGATACCGGCAAGCAATGATCACCAGGTCGCCCCCATCCACGCAATATACAAGGCGATTCGCATCGTCGATGCGGCGGGACCAGAAGCCGGACAGATTTTCTTTGAGCGGTTCGGGCTTGCCGATGCCAACGAAGGGGTCGCGCAGACAATCACGGATCACAGCGTTGACCCGCTTCAGCGTCTTGCGGTCCTGTCCTTGCCAGTATTGGTAGTCCTCCCAGGCGGCGAGCGTCCAGGTGATCCGGCTAGGCATCCATCAAATCCTGCGCCTTTGTTTTGCCCTTGCGGTATTGCTCGATGGAGCGCGCCAGATGCGCCGCGTTGGCCGGCGATTTCAGCAGATGGACGGTTTCCATCAGGCTGTTGAAGGTGTCGAGTGACATCACGACGGCATCGGAGGCATCGCGCCGGGTGATCACCGTGTAGTCGGCATCGTCGCTGACTTGGTCGATAATGGCTTTGAGACTGTTGCGGGCATCGGAGAAATTGACCACGCGCATGATATTTTACCTGTTCAATATATTGTACAAGTTTAGCCAGACTGGTTCATGAAGGCAAGCGACCAGACAAAGCATCCCGCTACCATCATCTAGCCGGCAAATTGACTGCTACGGTCAACCGGAAAAAACCGCCAAAATTGAAAACTTCTAGCCTTGGCAATAGCAGGTAATGCTCACAATCCGTAATGCTTGCGGACGCGACCTTCGAGCATTTTGCTGGCAGCTTCTTCGCTGCAATCGGCCAGATGGTCGAATATTTTCCGCGCCATCGGACGAAACTCCGTCATCACGTCCGGATCGAAATGGCTGCCGCTTTCCCGTTCAAGGATCTCCATGACTGTCTCGAAGTTCATGGGTTCCTTGTACGGCCGTCGCGAGCAGAGGGCATCGAACACGTCGGCCACGGCAAAGATGCGGGCCGCCAGTGGAATGTGCTCGCCCTTGAGGCGTCGCGGATAGCCTGTGCCGTCCCACCGTTCGTGATGTCCGGCGACGACCTCGTTGGCCCCCTCAAGCCAGCCGATGCCGGTGACGATCTCTTCGCCGAGCTGGACATGTGTTTGCATGATGGCGAGTTCGTCGCGATCGAGAGGTCCCGGCTTGAGAAGAATGGCGTCGGGTATGCCGATCTTGCCGACATCATGGAGAAAGCTGCCGACGATCAGCGATTGCATCTTGCTGCCACGAAAACCGAACTTTTCGGCAATGGAACCGGCGATCCAGGCAACCCGGTAGTTATGGGCGCCGGTTTCGGAATCGCGTTTGGCGATGGCGCGGCCGAGTGCTTCCATCATCGAAATATGCGAGTCGAGCACTTCCAGCGCTTTCCGCTCGTTATCGGCAGACAGCCGAACCACTACCGGATAGATTGCCAGCCCGCACAGCAACGAGGCCAGCCCGGCCATAAGCGCAGCTGACAGGGCGCTGCTGAGCATCCGCTGACGTTGCCACTCGGGCACGATGCGGACGCCCTCGAAATAGCCGGTCACCTCTGACTCCGGTACATTGCCCAGGCGCAGGGGAACAAAAACACGCAGCACCCAGCGCCGGTCAGGCAAATTGACACTTTCATAGCGGGTGGATTTGTAATTGGGCGTGGCATGGTGAAGCAGGATGCCTTCAACCTGCAGGCCGTTCGAGGTCATCGCCTCGGCCAAACGCTGCCCCTGGCCATCATAGATTTCGGCAATGTCGAACAAGCCGCCGGCCAGCGCTTTGGCGGCGCTGTCGGCATGGCTTGCCGCACCCGGCCCGCTCAGGGCAATGGCGCCGAAATGCCCCAACAGTCGTTGCGACTCTTCAATCGCCAGCGCCACAGTGCTTTGTTCCACGTTTTGGCGAACGACAAACCAGGATAGCGGGCTGGCCAGAAGCGCCAGCAGCAGGCTGACGGCGCCGATTCGCCTGGCTGTACGCTTGTTGAATGCGTTCATGAGGCCTCCTGTCCTTTTTCGCGACGAGTTTTGATGATTGTGCGCGAAGTAGCTTAAGGCTGTCTGATCACCGACCGGATACCGGCTTCAATCGGCAGGACCGGTCACCGCCCGATACCCGCCCGCCTTGAGCATGCGGTCGTAGAGTACGACATTGACGGTCGCCGCCAGGTTCATGCAGCCGTGGGTGGGGATGTAAATGATGTCCTTGCACCATGCCGTCACGTTCTTTTTCAGGCTGCCGTCTTCCGGCCCGAAGATGTAGAAGGCGCGTTCGGGGTGCTGGTATTCGGTGAGGGGTTTGGCGTCCGGGTGGACTTCGATGGCAACCGGGACGCAACCGAAAGGGATGACCTGCTGCAGGTCATCGACGCCGATGAGCGGCAGTTGCAGGTGGACCTGTTTGGTGTCGGTGCGGAATTCGACAGCGCGTTCATAACGCTTGCCGGTGTAGAACACGGAATTGACGCCGTAGCAGCCGGCAGCACGCAGGATGGCGCCGACGTTTTCCGGACCTTTGGGATTGTAGAGGCCGATGCACGAATAACCGGTGTAGTCCTTGACGGCCTGTTTTCGCGTGATGGTTTCAATGCGCATGGTCGGTCTTAGTCGGGCTGGCGGAATTCGTCGGCTATCCAGGCCTTGGCGCTGGCGGGGCTGAGCTTGAAGTTCGGCCCAACGCGAACCTTGGCCAGTTGCTCACCGTCGGCATCTTCGGCCGACAGCGTGGCGTAGGGATCATCCTCGTCGGGAACGATGTCGAGGCTGATCAAAATCGGCCCGTTTTCCCCGTCGACCGTGAGTTTCTTGTGAAGCTGCGCGTGCAGCTGATGTTCGTGCCGGCGCAGGACTTCGGAGGCGGTCTTGATCAGGGTCTGGAAGGCGGAAACGTCGAGCGGCTTGGGGTTTTTCTTGTCGCGGCCCATGGTCCACGGGCCGACCAGCGCCGGCTCGGATTCACCATCCTTGATCATTGCGACGGCCCAGCCTTCATCCTCTTCGTTCTTGATGACGCGGGCGGTCCAGCCGTTGTTGCGCCACAGGCGCGGCTCGTTGATGACCGCCGACGCTTCAGCCTCGACGGGGTCGTTGATTACATTTTCTGTCATCCCCGAATTGTACTGCCCGCCGAGGTGCTCGCGCTGGCCGAAGCGCTGGTTTAAGGCGTCGCAGCAGCCTTGGCAGCGTCGATTTCAAGGTGGCAAGGGGACAGCAGCAGATGGGCCAGATGCTCCGGGTCGTTCGCGCCCAGATGTTCGGCAAAGGCCGTCATGCGGGCATCCTTGGCCTCGGTCAACGCGGCGATCAGCTGCCGTGCCGCTTCGCGCGGATTGGTCACACCGGGCACGTAGCCGGGCCAATCCTTGTAGTGCGTCAGGAGCTCAGCCTTGTGGTCCTGATAGAGCGGAGAATGCTGCACATACGCGAGTTCGGCCTGCTTGGCGGCAATTTCAGCATCGATCTCGGCATCGGTGTTCTGGTAGTGGGCCTTTTCGGCCTCGGTCCAGTGCGGCTTTTCGCCATGCTTTTCGCGCAGGGTGGCGAAGGTGCTGTCCAGTTCGATCTGCGAATGCGTGGAGGCGTCACGGAAAACGTGAACCATGTCCTTGCCGTGGCCTTCCTTGCCGACATAGCGCATGCCGGCCGTGACGCGCCGCGGATTGAAGCGGAACTGGCGGGCGCAGGCGGCGCGGAGAATGACGAAGAGTTCTTCTATTTTTGCTGGGCTCACAGGGCTATCCTTTCGCTCGCCCAAACTGCGGCGATTGCATCGCTGGCCAACTGGCCACCCTGGAGCATACGCCTGCGCTGGCCCGACTGGCGGCCCGGAATGACAAAAGCCCCCGGCGGGGGCTTCGTTCAAGCCAAACTGACTGGCGAATTACATGCGGGCGATCATGGCATCGCCAAAGGCCGAACAGGTCAGCTCGTTGGCACCAGTCATCAGGCGGGCAAAGTCATACGTTACCTGCTTGTCGCCGATGGCCTTTTCCATGGACTTGATGACCAGATTGGCGGCCTCGACCCAGCCGAGATGGCGCAGCATCATTTCGGCCGAGAGGATCAGCGAACCGGGATTGACCTTGTCCAGGCCGGCGTACTTGGGCGCCGTACCGTGCGTGGCTTCGAAACAGGCGTACTGGTCGGAGATGTTGGCGCCTGGCGCAATGCCGATGCCACCGACCTGCGCGGCCAGCGCGTCGGAGATGTAGTCGCCGTTCAGGTTGGTGGTGGCGATCACATCGTATTCGGCGGGGCGCAGCAGAATCTGCTGCAGGAAGGCGTCGGCGATAGCGTCCTTGATGATGATTTCGCGCCCTGTATTCGGGTTGGTAATCTTGCACCACGGGCCACCGTCAATCGGCTCGGCCCCGAATTCCTTCTGGGCCAGTTCATAGGCAACATCACGGAACAGACCTTCCGTGTATTTCATGATGTTGCCCTTGTGCACGATGGTCACCGACCTGCGGTCGTTGGTGATGGCATATTTGATGGCGGCCCGCACCAGGCGCGAGCTGCCTTCGGCCGAAATCGGCTTGATGCCGATGCCGGATGAAAACGGGAAGCGGATTTTCTTGACGCCCATTTCGTCCTGCAAGAACTTGATGACTTTCCGTGCGCCTTCCGATGTACACGACCATTCGATGCCGGCATAGATGTCTTCGGTGTTCTCGCGGAAAATGACCATGTTGGTCAGCTCCGGGTGCTTGAGCGGGGACGGCACACCCTTGAAGTACTGCACCGGACGAACGCACTGGTAGAGGTCAAGCTCCTGACGCAAGGCCACGTTCAGCGAGCGGATGCCACCGCCCACTGGCGTCGTCATCGGCCCCTTGATGGAGACGGCGTATTCCTTCAGCGCATCGAAGGTTTCCTTGGGAAACCACTCATCCGGCCCATAGAGGCGGGTAGATTTTTCGCCGGCAAAAACCTCCATCCAGTGAATTTTTTTCGCGCCACCGTAGGCCTTGGCTACGGCTGCGTCGATGACCTTGATCATGACCGGCGTGATGTCGATGCCGATGCCATCACCTTCGATAAAGGGAATGATCGGATTGTCCGGCGTAGCCTGCCCGGGAACAATTTTCGAACCACCTGGCGGAACCGTGATGTGAGAAGTCATTTCCACTCCTTGCGTTGTATTCAGGGGCTGTCAGCCGCGAACTGCATTGACCGGCCATAGACAAAGCAAGTCACAGGCGCCGGTCAATCAAGGGAATTATGTCGTAAAACCGCAACCAGTGTCAGCCATTTATCCGGCCGGAAGGCGATGGTTCGGCCAACCGTGCTTGCTGCGGTCAACCGGAAAAAATGCCCAAAAACAAAAAAGCGAAGACCGGATCGGCCTTCGCTTTTTCTGGTCCGGCGCTCAACTGCCGGGAAAATTGGCTCGCTTAGACGCGGGCCGCCTTCAGTGCGGCATTCAGCGTCGGGCTCGGGCGCATGATTGCCTTGCACTTGTCTGCATCAGCCTTGTAGTAGCCACCGATATCGACCGGCCGACCTTGTACCGACTTCATTTCGGCCACGATCTGGGCTTCATTGTCGGTCAGGCTCTTGGCCAGCTTGGCGAAGTGGGCTGCCAGTTCGGCATCTTCCTTCTGCGTGGCCAGCTCCTGCGCCCAGTACATGGCGAGGTAGAACTGCGAACCGCGGTTGTCCAGCTCACCGGTTTTCGGCGACGGCGACTTGTTGTTGTCGAGCAGCTTGCCAGTGGCCGCATCGAGGGTCTTGGCCAGCAGAATGGCGCGCTTGTTGCCATCCTTGATGCCCTGCTCTTCGAGAGAAACGGCCAAGGCCAGAAACTCGCCCAGCGAATCCCAGCGCAGGTGGTTTTCCTGCGTCAGCTGCTGCACGTGTTTCGGGGCAGAGCCGCCGGCACCGGTTTCGTACATGCCGCCACCGTTCATCAGCGGCACGATGGACAGCATCTTGGCCGAGGTGCCCAGTTCCATGATCGGGAACAGGTCAGTCAGGTAGTCACGCAGGATGTTGCCGGTGACCGAGATGGTGTCGAGACCGCGGGCAACGCGCTCCAGCGTGAAGCGCATGGCACGAACCTGGGACATGATCTGGATGTCGAGACCGTTGGTGTCGTGCTCCTTGAGGTATTTGACGACCTTCTTGATCAGCTCGTTTTCGTGCGGGCGATAGGTATCCAGCCAGAAAATGGCCGGCGTGTTCGACTGGCGGGCGCGGGTGACGGCCAGCTTGACCCAGTCGCGGATCGGTGCATCCTTGACCTGGCACATGCGCCAGATGTCACCGGCTTCAACGTTCTGCGTCAGCAGCACTTCACCCGTCGCGTTATCGACGATGTTGGCAATGCCGGCTTCGGCAATTTCAAAGGTCTTGTCGTGCGAGCCGTACTCTTCGGCCTGCTGGGCCATCAGACCGACGTTCGGCACGGTGCCCATGGTCTTCGGATCGAAGTTGCCATGCCATTTGACGAAGTTGATCATCTCCTGGTAAATCCGGGCAAAGGTCGATTCCGGCATGACGCACTTGCTGTCGTATTGCTTGCCGTCAGCGCCCCACATCTTGCCGCCCTGACGGATCATGGCCGGCATGGAGGCATCAACGATAATGTCGTTGGGCGAATGGAAGTTGGTGATGCCCTTGGCCGAATCGACCATGGCCAGACGCGGACGATGTTCCTGGCAGGCATGCAGGTCACGAATGATTTCGTCGCGCAGGGATTCCGGCAGGGTCTTGATCTTCTCGTAGAGGTCGACCATGCCGTTATTGACGTTGATGCCCAGCTCCGCGAAAGTCTTGGCGTGCTTCTCGAAAGCATCCTTGTAGTAGATCTTGACGCAGTGACCGAAGACGATCGGGTGCGAGACCTTCATCATCGTCGCCTTGACGTGCAACGAGAAGAGGATGCCGGCCTGACGGCAGTCTTCCAGCTGAGCTTCGTAGAAGTCGCACAGCGCCTTCTTGCTCATGAACATGGAATCGATGATCTCGCCTTCGAGCAGCGAGAGCTTGGGCTTGAGCACGGTGGTCTTGCCACCCTTGGCGATCAGCTCCATGCGAACTTCACGGGCCTTGTCGAGGGTCATCGACTTTTCACCGTGGTAGAAGTCGCCATGTTCCATGTGGGAAACGTGGGTCTGCGACCATTGCTTCCATTCACCCATCGAGTGCGGACGCTTCTTGGCGTAATTCTTGACGGCCATCGGCGCACGGCGGTCGGAGTTACCTTCGCGCAACACGGGGTTAACAGCAGAGCCGAGACACTTGCCGAAGCGGGCTTTAAGCGCCTTCTCTTCTTCAGTGTTGGCGGTTTCCGGGTAATCGGGAATGGCGTAGCCTTTTTCCTGCAGTTCCTTGACGCAGGCTTTCAACTGAGCAACCGACGCGCTGATGTTCGGCAGTTTGATGATATTGGTTTCTGGCAGCAGGCAGCGTTTACCCAACTCGCCCAGGGTATTCGGTACTTTCTGGTCATCCTTGAGGAATTCGGAAAACTCGGAGAGAACACGAGCCGACACAGAAATGTCGGCCTTCTCGATCTCGATACCGGCCGGTGAAGTAAAGGTGCGGACGATCGGCAGGAATGCGCACGTCGCCAACAGCGGCGCTTCATCGGTCAGCGTGTAAATGATTTTTGACTTTCCACCAGCCATGTATATCCCCTTGCGTTGGATTGAATTATTAGGGCCGAAGAAGTATTGGCCCGTTTGTGAACCACTCTGCAATAGCAAAACAAGAAGAGTATCGCCCCCGCTGTATCGCAGTCAACGGAACGCAATTCCGGATCGCGGGCCGGGGCTCCATTTCCTAGTCGTTTCCGGGGCTTAGATGCATTGGGCAGTGCTAAAATTTGCCCCTGCATTTGCGATACCGGACCATGAAAATATCTGTAGGCCTTTACGGCACCAACGCGCATCAGATCGCCCTGGCCATGATTCAGGGCTTCAACAAGCACTACACGCTGTTTCGTCAAACCAGCCGCGAAGCCAAAACACGTTTTGAACATGGCGATTGGCTGGGCGTACACAAGGCGGTAAAGGAACGCATCCGCTTCTACGATGATCGGGTCGATGAATGCGTTGAACGTCTGCGCCATGAATTCGATGCCCAGAGTATTGATGATACGACCTGGCAGCAGGTCAAGCTGCTCTACATCGGTCTGCTACTCAACCACAAACAGCCGGAACTGGCCGAGACCTTCTTCAACTCGGTGACGACCAAGATCCTGCACCGCAACTATTTTCACAACGATTTCATTTTTGTCCGCCCCAGCATCTCGACGGAAAACATCGAAGGTGACGATACCCAGACCTACCGCAGCTATTACGCCAAGGAAGACGGCCTGCGCGGCGCCATCGGCAAGATCATTGCGGATTTCAACTGGCATCGGCCATTTGCCGACCTTCCCCGCGATGTCGACTATGTTTATGAGGCCGTCTGCCGCTACTTGAATGGGATGCCGACCCGCGAGGTCAATTTCCAGATCCAGGTACTAGGCTCGGCGTTTTACCGCAACAAGGCGGCTTACATCATCGGCAAGGCAATCAACGGCGCCAGCGAATACCCGTTTGCCATTCCGGTGCTGCATGATGAAGACGGCAAACTGTTTCTCGACACCATCCTGCTTGATGCGTGGCGAATTGGTTTGTTGTTCTCGCTATCCCGCGCCTATTTCATGGTCGATATGGAAGTGCCGTCCGGCTATGTGCAGTTCCTGCGCTCCATCCTGCCCAACAAGCCGCGCTCGGAGCTCTACATCATGCTCGGCCTCGGCAAGCAGGGAAAAACGATGTTCTTCCGCGACTTCATTTATCACCTGCATCATTCGGAAGACAAATTCATCATGGCGCCCGGCATTCGCGGCCTGGTCATGCTGGTTTTCACACTGCCTTCCTACCCCTACGTTTTCAAGATCATCAAGGATGTCTTCGGCGCCTCGAAAAACATGGATCGCGCGACGGTCAAACGAAAATTCATGATGGTCAAGCAGGTCGACCGCGTTGGCCGCATGGCTGACACGCTGGAATTTTCCAATGTACTTTTCCCGCTCAATCGCTTTGACGACGAAGTCCTGCAAGAACTGCAAACCCTTGCACCATCCTGCTTCGAAATTGACGGCGAGCAGTTGATCATCAAGCACCTTTACATTGAGCGCCGAATGGAACCGCTCAACATCCATCTCGATCGCATGGAGCGCTCGAACAACATTGACGGGTTGGAACACGCCATCAAGGAATACGGTAGCGCCATTCGGGAAATGGCCCAGGCCAACATCTTCCCCGGCGACATGTTGTGGAAGAATTTTGGTGTTACCCGCTTTGGTCGCGTCGTCTTTTACGACTACGACGAAATCGAATACATGACCGATTGCAGCTTCCGGCGCATACCGCCAGCCCCCGACTTCGAGACCGAAATGTCCGGCGAAATCTGGTATGCCGTGGGCAAAAACGATGTTTTCCCCGAGGAATTCAGCACCTTTCTGCTGGCGTCACCCATCCTGCGCAAAATATTCCATAAGCACCATGCCGACCTGCTGTCCCCAAAATTCTGGCAAGATTCGCAACAGAAAATCCGAGATGGTCATGTCGAAGACTTTTTCCCCTACCCGCAGGAACTACGTTTCTGTAACACCCCACTTGTCACAGACTGACAAAAAAACACAACATACACGGGATATTTCCCCATTCAATCTGGAGTAACCAGCATGCCGCTAACCATCGCGGTTGTCAGAGAGCGCGCGCCGGGCGAAAGTCGGGTAGCGCTCGTTCCCGAGACTGCCAAAAAATTTGCCGCCCTCGGCGCACTGCTTCGCATGGAGCAAAGCGCCGGTATTGAAAGCCACATGCTGGATTCGGCTTACCCCGAAGTCACCATGGTCAATGGCATCAACGAAGCCTATGGCGCGGCCCAAGTTGTCATGCGGGTAACCCCGCCGAGCGTGGAAGAAATTGCCGCCCTGCCGGAAGGGTCGATCCTCATTGGGCTGCTGAAACCGTTCGAAGACAAAGCCCGTCTTGCCGCGCTCAACGCCCGCAAGATTACGGCCTTTGCCCTCGAACTGTTGCCGCGCATTTCGCGTGCCCAGAGCATGGATGCGCTGTCCAGCCAAGGCGCCTGCGCCGGCTACCAGTGCGGCCTGATCGCCGCTGCCCGCTGCACCAAGTTCTTCCCGATGCTGACCACGGCCGCGGGCACTATCCGTCCGGCCCGCGTTCTGGTCATTGGCGCGGGGGTTGCCGGCCTGCAAGCCATCGCCACCTGCAAACGCCTCGGCGCCATGGTCGAAGCCTATGACGTTCGCTCTGCCGCCCGTGAGCAAATCGAATCCCTGGGGGCAAAATTCGTCGATACCGGCGTTCATGCGGATGGCACCGGCGGATACGCCCGTGACCTGACCGACGAAGAAAAAGCCCAGCAAACCGAGAAACTCGCCAAGGCAGTCGCCCTGTCAGATGTCGTTATCACGACAGCCGCCATCCCCGGCAAGAAAGCCCCCATCATCATCACCACCGACATGATCGCCCGTATGAAATACGGCGCCATCATTGTCGACATGGCCGCCGAATCCGGCGGCAATTGCGCGCTGACTCAACCGGGCGAACATGTCGTCGCCAACGATGTCAACATTCACGGCCCGCTCAATCTGCCATCACGCATGCCGACCCATGCCTCGGAGCTGTACGCCAAGAACCTCTACAACTTCCTGTCACCATGGATCAAGGACGGCGAACTCGTCATCGACTGGAGCGACGACGTCGTCGCCGGCACCCTGCTGTGCAAGGACGGCGCCACCGTCCACGCCACTGTCAAACAAGTTATGGGAGAAGCCTGATGGACGGCCTGCTCGCTTTATATATCTTCATGCTCGCCGCCTTCACCGGCTACGAGATCATCGCCAAGGTGCCGGTCATCCTGCACACGCCACTGATGTCGGGTTCCAACTTCGTGCACGGCGTCGTCGTCGTGGGCGCCATGATCATGCTCGGGTCGGCTGATACGCCGATCCAGCAAGCCATCGGATTCTTCGCGGTTGCCCTCGGCGCAGCCAACGCCGCCGGCGGCTACGTCGTTACCGAGCGCATGCTTGCCATGTTCAAGAAGAAGGAGGGCTGAACATGACGATGCCACTTTACGTCCAGGGTGCCTGGTTCATCGGCGCTGCATTGTTCATCTTCGGTCTGAAGGGCATGAGCTCACCGGCCAGTGCTCGCAAGGGCATCGTCATCGCCGGCTACGGCATGCTGATTGCCATCGCCGGCACCTTCCTGGTCCCGGGTCTCAAGAACATCGCGCTGATGGTTGCTGCACTCGGCATCGGTGGCGCTGCTGCCTGGATCTCCGGCAAAAAGGTCAAGATGACCGACATGCCACAGATGGTTGCCATCTACAACGGCATGGGCGGCGGTGCGGCTGCAGCCATTGCCGCCATCGAGTTTGCGAAGGGTGATGCCCATAGTATGGCAACCACGGTACTGGCCGTCATCGGTGCGCTGATCGGGGCAGTCTCCTTCACCGGATCCTGCGTTGCCTGGGCCAAGCTACAGGGAGTGCTCAAGAAAGCACATCGCCTGCCGGCCCAGAATGCAGTCAATGTCTTGTTGGCGCTGTTCGCCGTTGGCCTGGGTGGTGCCATGCTGGTCCTCGCCCCGGCCCAACCGGAACTGATTTTCGGCTTCTTTGCCGTCGCCCTGATCCTTGGCCTGATCGTCACCCTGCCCATCGGCGGGGCCGACATGCCGGTGGTAATCTCGCTGTTCAATGCCTTTACTGGTCTGGCTGTGGGCTTCGAAGGCTATGTGCTGGGCAACCCGGCGCTGATTATCGCCGGCATTGTTGTCGGTGCAGCCGGCACCTTGCTGACACAGCTGATGGCGAAGGCGATGAATCGGCCGATCTCAAACATTCTGTTCACACCCATGGTGGCGACGGGGGCTGGCGAAGCGATCAGCGGCACAATGAAGGAACTGGGCGCTCTTGATGCAGCTGCCATGATGCGTTATGCCAGCAAGGTCATCATCGTGCCGGGTTACGGCATGGCCGTGGCGCACGCTCAGCACAAAGTATGGGAAATGACCTCCATCCTTGAAGAGTCTGGCGTCGAGGTGAAATTCGCCATTCACCCAGTAGCCGGCCGCATGCCCGGCCACATGAACGTGTTGCTGGCCGAAGCTGGCGTACCTTATGACAAGATTTTCGATCTTGAGGAAATCAACGGCGAGTTTGGCCAGGCCGACGTGGCACTGATCATCGGTGCCAACGACGTGGTCAATCCGAGTGCGCGCACCGACAAGTCCAGCCCGATTTACGGTATGCCCATCCTTAATGCCGACATGGCCCAGAACGTCATCGTAATCAAGCGCGGCAAGGGCACGGGATACTCCGGCGTGGAGAATGCGCTGTTCTATACTGACAACTGCCGTATGCTCTATGGTGACGCCCAGCCGATGGCCGGGGAGATCATTCAGCATCTTAAAGCAATGGGGTGAATCCGATTATTGACTATGCCAAAAGTAGCAAAAACCGTACAATCCGGCACATTCATAGCTTAGGGAATTGCCAATGAGGCGCATTGACGATCTCTTGATCTGGCTGACCGCTGCCAGCGGTCTGGGACTTTGGCTCTGGTCGATGGCGGTGGGCCCGGTTTCTGCGCACTTTTTTGTCGTCCTTGCCGGCATGATAATTGGCACGAGTCTGCTCTCGCTGAGCGAACGAAAGCGCTGGAAATCGCGCCAGAAAAGCCACTTTGTTGAATTGCAGGACGTCATGTCGGAATATCAGGTGCTATCCGATGAAGCAATGTCGTATGCCGAACTTCAATTCACATCGCTCGAGAATGACATGCGTGAAGCGCAGGAAATCATTCGCGCTTCTGTCAGCAAAATTTCCGGCAGCCTGACCGGTCTCGAATCGCAATCGTCCGACCAGCGACAAATCCTGCGTTCGCTGATCGACCAGATGCTGCAAATGACAACGTCCGAAAGCACTCAGGTGCAAGGACAAGTCAGCCTGCAGCGCTTCTTCGACGAAACCAACGTACTGATCGCTGAATTCGTCAGCAAGATGTCGCAACTGCAAACCACCAGCCAAGGCATCGCCCATAGTTTTGAACAGATGCAAAACCGGGTGTCGACAATTACCCGATCACTGAACGACATCGCCGGCATCACCAAGCAGACCGACCTGCTGGCCCTCAATGCTGCAATCGAGGCGGCACGAGCCGGCGAAGCCGGCCGCGGATTTGCCGTGGTTGCCGACGAAGTGCGCAATCTCGCCGCGCGCACGGGTGAATTCAACGTCGATATTCGCAAATCACTGACAGAAATCGTGAACTCGCTGCAGGAAGTCGGCGTGCGTATCGCCGATGCAACCAACATCGACATGAGCCTGGCCGAGAAGTCGCGTTCGACGCTCCATGAATTAGGCACCGAATTGCTTGAACTGACCGGCAAGGCCCGCAGCCACTCCGACCACATCACGGCCATCACCGAGCAAATGCACAGCCTGACGCAAGAAGGCGTGATGGCGATGCAGTTCGAGGACATCGTGACTCAGATGATGTCGCGAATCAGCCAGCGCACCATCAACGTCGGTGAGTACATGCACGCTTTCCTTGCGCTGCAGCACGACAACGAATCGGATGGTCTGCAGCGTTTCCGCAAGCGTAGCCAGAAACTGGTGCAATTGCTGGTCGACTCTCACGTCAAGGGTGATGCCGTTAACTCATCCAATGCCGGCCAACATGCCAAGGACAGCAGCAACGGCGATATTGAACTATTCTGATGGAAAGGCTTGGTTTGCAGCGACGCTAAAGAGAAAACTTTCTCTGTACGCTGGAAGCAACGGCTACTCCCACGGTCAACCGGAATTTTTGGCCAAAACTGATGGACTTGAACAACCTGATCGAAGCCCTCGGCGAGAAGACCAGCATCACGCTGGCCGGCCTGACGATCGGCATTTTTTTCGGGATTTTTGCCCAGCGTTCAAGATTCTGCCTCCGCTCCGCCGTCGTTGAATTCTGGAATCGGAGCGGCTGCGACAAATTAGCGGTATGGCTTTTCGCTTTTTCAGCCGCCGTTGTTACCACGCAACTCTTCATTACCCAGAGCTGGCTCGATGTCTCGCAAGCGAGACAACTCGCGACCAAAGGCAGCCTGTCTGGCGCATTGGTGGGCGGTCTGCTTTTCGGCATCGGCATGATTCTGGCACGTGGATGCTCGTCCCGCATGCTGGTCCTTGCCGCCAACGGAAATCTGCGTGCATTGCTGACCGGACTCATTTTTGCCGTTAGCGCCCAAGCCTCACTGAGCGGCTCGCTTTCGCCGCTGCGCACTTGGGTTTCCGGCTGGCTAACCATTGATGGCGGCACCAGCCGTGACCTCCTCGCCACCCTGCATCTGGGCAACGCCGGAGGACTGGTTTTTGGCCTCGCCTGGATGGCAGCGGCAATTCATTTCGCCCGCCGCGCCAAGCTCGCTCCGCGTGAATGGTTTGGCGGCATCGGCGTTGGCATTACGGTTGCAGTGGCCTGGCTGACCACCTATCAGATCGGTACCCAATCATTCGAAATTACCCCGGTGCAGAGCCTGAGCTTTACCGGTCCGTCAGCCGACGTGCTGATGCTGGTGCTGTCGCCACCTGGTCAACCTTGGGATTTCAATATCGGACTGGTTCCTGGCGTCGTGCTCGGATCGTTCCTCGCAGCGCTGTGGGGTCGGGAACTCAAGCTGGAAGGCTTCAAGGACGGGCACAGTATGCGACGCTACCTGGCGGGTGCCGTTTGCATGGGTTTCGGCGGCATGCTGGCCGGTGGCTGTGCCGTCGGTGCCGGCGTATCCGGTGCTGCGATTTTTGCGCTGACCGCCTGGATTGCGCTGATTGGCATGTGGGTGGGTGCCGGGCTGACAAACGCCTTGATCGACCGCCCTGCGCCCCAAGAAAAATCGGCAACGCTCGCAATGAACGTTGCCGACTCTCTCGTTCAGCCCTGAAACAGGTTATTGCGGGAAATACATCTTTGCCTTGTCCAGCTTGTAACTCCAAGGCAGGCCAGCATTCTTCCAGCCATTGACCGCACGCTGCCCAGCCTTCGGGCCCTCCTTGGCCATATCCCCTTCGAAGCCTTCGGCGACCCCATAGACTTTCGTGTAACCGGACATCAGCAGGCGATCCTGGGCCTTGGCACTGCGATCGCCGGAGCGGCATATAAGGATGATGGTAGCGTCCTTGCTCAACCCCATGCCTTTCAGACGGCGTTCCAGTTCAGGCACGAAATCCGAGTTCGGATCGAGCTTGTAACTGCCGCGTTTTTCGTCCCAGTCGCTCATGATTTCTGCGTGCTCGACATAGGGCACCAAGGCATCGACATCGATCGGTTCGCCGACGTACATCGCTTCTGCGCGGGTTCGAATGTCAAAGAAGGCAACACCTTTCGGGTCCTTCTTCTTCATGTCGTAGGCTTGCTGCGGCGTCAGGTAGAGGCCAATCTTTGACTTCTTGACCTCCGGCAGCTTGTCCCAGTCGGTAGAGCCCGGCGCCCAGTCGGCCGCGAAGCTCAGCGAAGACAAGGCCAGCAGACCGACCATCAGCAGGCCGTCAAATTTTAATTTTGTTTTCATGCAATCCCCGGATTGTTAGCCGCGCCCTTAAGCGTCGGCAGGTTGAGATTGACCGGCTTGACGGTCTTGATGTCACGTAGATATTTTGCCACGACATCCCAGATTGGCTCGCCTGAATTCTTCGCCTCTTCCGAGACGGGTGCCCAGCCGGCGACCTTGTAGGTTTTGGCCGGATCAATCAACTGACCGCGCAACATCATGTTCTGGATGCGACTGCCCATTTTTGCCGTCGGGTCGCAGGTGTATTGCAGGCCGCCGACGCGCACCATATCGCCCCCCTGCTGGTAATACGGATCGGGATTGAACAGGTTGTCGCAGACGTCCTCGAGCACCGTCTTGATCATCTCGCCACTCATGTTGGTCACGGTCGACCATGGATAGGTAATGGCCGTCTGATCGAGCACATGTTCCATCAAGATAGGCTGGCCGGGCAAGAGTGAAGTGCCCCAGCGGAAGCCGGGCGAGAAGGCAATTTCAGCGTCCTTGACCTTGAGCAGTGCATCGAGAATGACCTGATCGAAGGTGCCATTGAAATTGCCACGGCGATAAAGCAGCCCTTCAGTAACCGCCAGCTTTTCGTTGAGTTTCGACAGGTACGGTGCACGCGCCTTGTCGATCAGCGCCTGCATGTCCTGGTCGGCCGGCAGCAGATTGGCGAAGACCGGCAGCAGTTTGTAGCGGAAATCGGTAATCTTGCCGTTCTTGACGTCAAAATCGAGCACACCAAGGTACTTGCCGTTGGAGCCGGCATTGGTCACCAGCGTCTGGCCGCCGGCATTCTTGACGACAACAGGAGCCGGTACGCCATCGTGCGTATGGCCGCCGAGGATGGCATCGATGCCTTTGACGCGCGAAGCCATTTTGAGGTCGACGTCCATACCGTTATGCGAGAGCACGACAACGACCTGCGCGCCGGCAGCGCGGGCTTCGTCGACCGTCTTCTGCATGTTTTCTTCCTGGATGCCGAAGCTCCAGTTCGGCGTTTGCCAGCGCGGGTTGGCAATCGGCGTATAGGGGAAGGCCTGGCCAATGATGGCAACCGGCACACCGTTCATCTTCTTCATGACGAAAGGTTTGAAGACGGGGTCTCCGAAGTCGTTGGTCTTGACGTTCTGGGCGACGATATCAATGTGACCGGCGAAATCCTTCTCCTCGATTTCCTTGACGCGAGCCTCGCCGTAGGTCGATTCCCAGTGCAGGGTCATGACATTGACGCCGAGCGCCTTGCAGGCATCGACCATATCCTGCGCGTTGGACCATAGCGCCGTACCGGAACCTTGCCAGGTGTCGCCGCCATCAAGCAACAACGCGCCGGGACGGTTGGCCTTCATGCGTTTGACCAGCGTTGCCAGATGGGCGAAGCCGCCGACCTTGCCATAGGTTTCGGCGGCTTTTTCGAAATTCAGATAGGTGTAGGCATGTGCTTCAAGGGTGTTGGGCTTGAAGCCAAAGTGCTTGAGCAAGTTGGCGCCGACCAGGTGAGGCACCTTGCCGAACTGATCGCCGAACCCAAGATTGACGTTTGGCTCACGGAAATAGATGGGCAGCAACTGAGCATGGCAGTCGGTAATGTGCAGCAGGCTGACGTTGCCGAATTTTGGCAAATCGTACAACTTGGCTGCGCCTTTCTCGGCCAGCGCAAATTCGCTGTGCAGTGACATGCCCCCGGCCGCCGCAACGGCCATGACCTGAAGAAACTCCCGACGATTCATGCTCATTTTTTATCCTTGAAAAAGGCCGGCCAGTTTCCCGGCCGGCGCATTTGCGAAAACTCGTCAGGCGAGTTCTAGTCTTTGTTGACCGGCGATTCCGGGTCGATCAGGAAAGCCACGATGTGGGTAATTTGCTCCGGCGTCAGCCAGCTGTGCAGACCAAAACGCGGCATGTTGGTGCAGGCGGTGATGGAATTCGAGTTATAGACCTTGTCATAGACGTACTTGATGGTCTCCTCCGAATTGCCGCGAATCGTGCCGAAATGCTGCAGGCTCGGACCAATCGTGCCGTACGCCAGCTCCTTCTTCGCCAATTGATGACAGGCATAGCAATTGCCGCCGCGCAGCTTGCCGGCCGAATCGGGCTGAATGAAACCGATGTGGCCACCAGTCCCGACGGCCGCCAGCTTTTCGCCTTCCTTCCAGTCACCGATCAGCTTGCCTTCTACTGGGTAACGGATGGTTGCCTTGTTGGCTTTTTCCAGCTGCTCGCCGATCTTGCGCGGCGGGTTGTCACGGTACAGGCCACAGGTCTTCATCGTCTCATCCTGCTCCAGCCGGCTCATCCAGTACTTCGGATTGTCGGCACGGAACGAGTCGCGGAACATCTGCTCGGCTTCCTTGGCGTATTTTCCACCCGGCGCATCAACAGGTTTTTGCGCAATGGCCGGCGCGGCGATTCCTACGGTCAACCCGAAAAAAAGGGCAAATTTGAAATTCATGGTCATCCCCTTTTTCAGCGCTTGATGCCCGGCGTTTCCATGACGGTGCCGGTCGCATTCTTTTGCAGATAGGTTTCCAGCGCGATCACGGAATCCGCCAGGTAGTTCGGCTCAGGCCAGCGCGCCTGGCGCATGCAGTCGATCAGGCGACGCTGCATGGTCCATACCGTCCCTTGCGAAACACGGTAGGACGGCCAGGTTTTCATCGCTGTGCCGGCGCCGTCTTTGGTCGTCAGGTTGCCCAGATCCTGCAGGCGGATGCGCTTCCCTTCCTGACCGTGGCAGATCGCACAGGAAAAGTCCTGCGGGCCGGAGCGACGGTAAAAAATGTACTCACCCATCTTGTACATCTTGGCTTCTTCCGGATGTTTCGCCGGCACATTGATTGGTTTGCCATTGGACTTGGTGCCGATATAGGTAACCAATGCCTCAATGTCCGAATCCTTGCCCGGCTTCGAATACCACTGCTTGGTGGCTTCGGCCTGGGTCAGGCCCTGCAGGGTCATCATGCAATAAACCAGGCGGGACTCGACGTCCATGACCTTGCCGGTATCCTTGAAATACATGGGCAGTGCTGCATAAGCACCTTCCAGCTGGCCCGGCCCCCGGCCCATGTCACATTGTTCGAGCGAGGCATTTTTCGGGCCGCGCTTTTCCTTCCAGATACCTTCGCCCTTGAGTTCGAACAGATCGGCCGGATTGCCATCGGCCAGCGCCTCCCGGTATTTCGCCAGTTCGTCGGCCACCTTGCTATCCTGGGCTGCGACTCCACTGGCAAAGCCGGCAATAACTGCCACGCCAAGCAATGTTTTTATCGTACGTCGGATCATGAATACTCCTCCACGGGGTAAATGCAATGGCAGAAGCGATCTACGCCGCTTCCCTGCCATTGATCGAACTGTCAGGCGATGGCCGCTTCGTCGGAGCGGGTATCGCCCTTGGTGTCTTTCCAGTTCACCACGATCTTGTCGCCCTTGGCACCACCCTTGAACTTGAAGGCCAGGTACGGGTTCTTCGACACAGAAGGCCCAAACTCGCAGCTCAGCACCACCTTGTCATTGTGCTTGGCGGTCAGCTCGGTAATGAACCAGGCCGGCACGATGGCGCCTGCCGAATCCTTGCGCTGGCCCGTTTCCATTTCGTGGCTGACCAGTACTTTTACTTCGGTAACGCCGTCCTTGTTGGCGGCGCGGATTTTCATTGGATTGCCCATGTTTCTATCTCCTTAATTCACTGTATGAAAACGGGGGAACGAAGCGTCGCGAGCGATGACAGGACGAGGCGCGTTTGCGAGACAGTGCAAAATGCACGGCGAGCAAGCGCAACGAAGTCATGTCGAGCGCAGTAGCTTCGAATCCGTTTTAACCGCCGCAGCCGCCCAGGGTTACCTTGATTTCCTTGGTGGCCATGAAGAACTTGCCATCCGACTTGACCAGCGCGTAGATGTTCGACGTCTGGCCCATCTTGACGCGCGTCTGGACGCTGGCTTCGGTGCCTTCCGGCAGGACGAAGGTCGCGGCCAGTGCATTCGGGTTCTTCTCGATCAGGATGGCGACCATCGTCACGTTGGGCAGTGTTGACGCCACACCCACCGGAACAACCGCACCGTTTTCAGCGATGTCCGGACCGGTCACCTGAACGTCCTTGCTGTCCGTCGGCGAGGCAGCGCCCAGCGCCTTCAGCGTGTCGGCCATGCTCTTGGCGTCAAAGGCGGTCTTGTTCCAGTCTGCCAGTGCCATGCCCGGGGTGATGATGCCGGCAGCGGCAAGAACGCTCATCAGGGCAGCGCCCGAACTTGCCTTCAGTACATTGCGACGTTGATTGTTCATAACTTCTCCTCTGTAGAAATTGGAATTACTTGGAACCGGACAGAATCCACTTGACCAGTGTCTTCAAATCCTCGTCTTTCACATGACTGTTGGGTGGCATCGGGATCGAACCCCAGACGCCCTGCCCGCCAGCCTTGACCTTCGCAACGAGACGATCTTCGGCATCGGTCTGGCCCCGGTAGCGAGTGAACACTTCGTTGTAGCCAGGCCCTACGATCTTGCTCTTGAGACCATGACACGCCATGCAGCCGCTCTTTGTCGCCAGTTCCAGCGTGCCGGCATCGGCAGCTTTCTTGGCAGCCTCGGGACCCAGCGTCTGGGTGCCGCGAACCGGGCCGAACGAACGATTCTGGTCGCGCAATTCGCCATGCGCCGTCCGGGCGTATTCGGGCAAGGTCGAGCCGATCAGCACCTCGGGCTTGCAATTCTTCATGCAGGCCTTGTTCTGCGTATCCGGCTTGCCGCCGTTACCGATCCCGCCCTTGGCTGCCGATGCGCCCGGCCACAAGCCATGATCAGTCGTCATGCCGTTACGATTGGGAAGCAGCTTCTGGACTTCGCCGATATTCTTGTCGGACAACACGAAGTCGGCCGGCACCATTTCGGAGAGATTCAGCAGATAGGCGAGGATGGCGTAGACATCGTCCGGCTTCAGCGACTTGGGCGCCGTCCACGGCATGGCGCGCTGGATGTAGTCAAAGACCGTGGATATCGTCGCCACCTTGGTGAAGGTCGTCCGCTGCGGCAATTCGCCGGAAGACAGCCCCTTGACGCGGCCGGTCTTCATGTCGTCCTTGGACGTACCGCCGACCAGCGGCGTGAACACCTCGTTCGACTCGCCAAAGGTACCGTGGCAGGTCGCGCACTTTTCCTCGAACAAGGTCTGCCCTTGATCCACCGAGCCCGATCCCTTGGGCAAGCCCTTGAAGTCAGGACGCACATCAATGTCCCAAGCCTTGACTTCAGCCGGCGTCGCCGGGCGACCGACGCCCTGATAGTTATCAAAGGCGAATGCTGCGGTCGACACGGAAAAAAGGGCAAAAACGAAAAGCGGTTTAGAGAACCTGAACATTGCTGACCTCCCCGCTTTCGATGACTTTCCACGACTGGATCGCGTTGTTGTGATAGATCGACTTGGTGCCGCGCACCTTGCGCAACTGGCCGTAGCTCGGCTGGACAAAACCGGTTTCGTCCATCGCCCGCGATTGCAGGATGGCCGGCTTGCCATCCCATACCCAGTTGATATTGAAACGGGTCAGCGCCTTGTTCTGGATCGGCCCTTCGAGACGCGCCGTCTGCCAGTTGACGCCGCCATCGAAGGAAACATCCACCTGCTTGATTTTGCCGCGCCCCGACCAGGCGAGGCCGGAAACGTTGTAGAAGCCCTTGTCGAGCAGGGTCTGGCCACCCGACGGCGTGGTGATCACCGACTTCGCTTCCTGGATCGAGCTGTACTGGCGATGCAGGCCGCTGGGCAGCAAATCGATGTAATGCACCGCTTCGTCCTTGGTCGCATACGGCTTGTCGCCCACTTCGATGCGACGCAGCCATTTGACCCACGACACGCCCTGCACACCCGGCACCACCAGGCGCAACGGGTAGCCGTTTTCCGGACGCAGCATTTCGCCATTCTGACCGTAGGCCACCATCACTTCGCCCGACTCGACCATTTCCATCGGAATGGTGCGTGTCATCGAGGAGCCATCCGCGCCCTCGGCCAGCACGTAGCGCGCCTTCCTGTAATCGACGCCACAGTCGTCGAGCAGATATTTCAACGGCACGCCGGTGAATTCCGAACACGACAGCATGCCATGGGTGTATTGCACGGTCGGCACGGCCACATTGCCCCACTCCAGCCCCGTGTTGGCGCCGCACTCGATGAAATGAATACGCGACGCCGACGGCAGGCGCATCAATTCATCCATCGTGTAAACCTTGGCCTTCTTGATCAAGGAATCATCGGACCCGTTGATCATCAGGCGGTGCCTGGAAGGATCAATGTCGTGCCAGCCCTGGTGATGGCGCTCGAAATGCAGGCCGGACGGCGTGATGATGCCGAACAGCCCCTGCAACGGACAGAACGACACGGAGGCGCCCCCAACGCGGGCCAGGCCGGGCGATTCGCGACGCACCAGCTGGCTTTCATATTTGGACGGCATACCGTACGGATTGGTGGCAACGGGCTGCCCCAGCGAGGTCGTCCAGGGCGGATTTTCCAGAATATTGGGATCACCCTCAGCGGCCCGTGCCGCCATCGGCGCGGCCATGGCAGCACCGGCAGCGAGCAGGCTCTTGCGCAGAAAATCGCGCCGGCCAGCTGCGACGGCCTTGAGCTGATCTTCCGACAGGAAGTTCTCCGGGGCGGGCCGCAGGCGCCCCGGTTGATTGACGATATCGCCCATACGAATAATCCCCTCCAATTATTAAACGTCAGTACTGAAATTCATCGCCGACACCCCAAGCTGATCGCCCAGATCGCGGCTGGCCACCGTGATGCTGACCACGCGACAGATGTCGACAAAATTTGGATCAACGACGCGGTACAGCACTGAATTCCCTTCACGTCGGCGATCAACCACGCCCGCCCGATAAAGGATGTTCAGGTGCCGTGAGATATTGGCTTGTGTCAGGCCAATTTTTTCCACCACTTCATGAACGGGACGCTCGTCAGCACACAGGCAGGACAGAATGCGCAGACGCGTCGGATCAGCCAGCAATCCGAAGTAATGCGCCACTTGCTCGAAGACTTCCAGTGTCTCGTCCATTGTTGTTTTTTGATTTCAATCAATCTTGAATGTATAACTGCATGCTTATATCGTCAACAACTAATATTGTTGCGTTGCAGCATGCAATTTGCGCCAAAGGGCTATAACCTTGAACCCACGCCGATACAAAAAATGACACATAACTTCGGCCATATTGCTGATCGACAACGTTAGAGGAGGTGTCTCGATGAAACTGTTTCCCCCACTGGCAGCCCTTTGCCTGCTGGCTTCGGCCGGCGCCTCGCAGGCGGCTGACCCTTACCTGGCACGCAATCTGGCCGCTACTTGTGCCAACTGCCACGGCACCAACGGTCATGCCGTCAAGGGCTCCGGCATGGACGCTCTCGCCGGCATGGACAAGGCCAAGATTCTGCAAAAGCTGGCCGACTTCAAGAGCGGTGACAAGCCCGCGTCGGTGATGCATCAGATATCAAAAGGCTACACCGATGGCCAGCTTGACCTGATCGCCGGCTATTTCGCCACACAAAAATAAGGGGAGACCACCATGATGCTGATGAAAAGACGCGATTTCCTGAAAGTCGGTGCAGCAGCCGGCGCGATGGCCACGCTTTACGGCTGTGCGGGCGGTGGCAAGGCCAGCGGCCATGTCGTCGTCGTGGGTGGCGGCTATGGCGGCGCCACCATCGCGAAGTATCTGCGCATGTGGAGCGAAGGCGGTGTGCAAGTCACGCTGATCGAACGCAACCCCACGTTCATTTCCTGCCCGATATCCAATCTGGTGATCGGCGGCCTGAAGACCATGGAAGACATCACTGTCAGTTATGACGGCCTGCGAAGCAAATGGGGGGTCCGCATCGTTCAGGATGAGGTTTCCGCGGTCAACCCGGAAAAACGCTCAATTTCGCTAAAATCCGGTGGCACGATGAGCTATGACCGCCTGGTGCTGTCACCCGGCGTCGACTTCATGTTCGACCAGATTCCCAACCTGAATAATGCCGACGCCCAGTCGAAGATTCTCCACGCCTGGAAAGCGGGTGCGCAAACCATTGCCCTGCGCAAGCAACTGGAATCCATGAAGGACGGCGGCACGTACGCCATCGCCATCCCTCGTGCCCCCTACCGCTGCCCGCCCGGCCCCTACGAGCGCGCCAGTCTGGTGGCCGATTACTTCAAGAAAAACAAGCCAAAATCCAAGGTCGTCATTCTCGATGCCAACGAAGACGTGACGTCCAAGAAAGCTCTTTTCACCAAGGCCTGGAAGGATCTTTACAGTGGCATCCTCGAATACCGCAATAACAGCGAGATCAAGGACGTCGACGTTGCCAGCAACACTGCAATTCTGGAATTCGACAAGTTCAAGGCTGATGTCCTGAACGTCATTCCGCCCCAACGCGCCGGAAACATCTCGACTCAATCCGGATTGAAGCTGATCAATAATCGCTGGGTGGACATCAACTGGCTGACGATGGAATCGACCAGTACGCCGGGGGTGCACGTATTGGGCGACGCGGTGTTCCCGGCGCCAACCATGCCGAAATCCGGGCACATGGCAAACCAGCACGGCAAGCTCGCCGCCGCTGCCATCCTCAACCTGTTGGCTGGCCAGGAGCCGAATCCGGAGCCGATGCTGATGAACACCTGTTACAGCTTTGTCGACGCCAAGAACGTGATCCACGTGGCGTCCGTGCACCATTACGATGCCGCCACCAAGACCGTGCAACCAGTCAAAGGCGCCGGTGGCGTTTCGGCTGCCCGCAACGAACTGGAAGGCAAGGTCGCCCTCGGCTGGGCCAAGAATATCTGGGCCGACATGCTGACCTGATTGGCTCAGGGCATCACGCAAGAGCCGCACGCGCGGCTCTTTTTTCGCCCTGATTTCATTCGTCCACACGCCAAGTCCCTGCCGTGCCCTGTGTGCAGGTTGTCCTGCTGCATTCAGGCAGGCAAAACGTTATGCTTCAGATAAATAACGAAAAAAATGAGGTGGGAGATGTTCGATCACGAGTTTGTCAGCACCCTCTTCAGGTTATCGCTTGCGCTGTTCGCGGGGGGCATTGTCGGCATTGAACGAAGTTATCACGGCCGCTCGGCTGGATTTCGGGAACACACCCTAGTTTGCGTTTCGGGTTGCCTACTGATGCTGCTGGCCGAATTTCAGCCGACACACGTGGGCGGCATCGATCATCCTGGCATATTTCTGGACCCGACCCGGATGGCCCAAGGGGTCATGACCGGTATCGGCTTTCTTGGCGCAGGCGCGATCATCAAGGATGGGCCGGCCATCCGAGGTTTGACGACCGCCGCGTCCATCTGGATGATTTCTGCCATTGGCATCATGATCGGCATGGGCTATTTTGTCGCAGCAGCGGCATCAACCTTCGCCACGCTCAACATCAACTATGTATTTCGGCTTATCGAGAGTCGAATTTCGACCGAAAACTATGCTCATCTGCAGATACGTTTTTCCCGGGATGACGTCATTTCAGACACTGCGCTTCAAGCGCTGATTACCAATTTGGGCTATTCAGTCTCGGGCATTACCTACGCACTGATAGGTGAAGGAAAACTGTTTGAGTACCAGATGACCGTCAAGACGATACTCAAGGATCGTTTCCACCCGCTTTCCCAGACACTTCTGGCCATGCCGGAGGTTAAGGAATTCTCGATTTCGCCCAGGGGTGAATAAGGAGAGCGAATGCACCCTTCAGCACGCAATCACCGTCCAGTCATGGACAGAAAGGCAGCGCGACCGGGGTCACGTTGACAGACCCCGACATGTTTACTTGCTCAATTTTTAATGGCCGATAAAACAGGCCGGAATACCGATGAAGGAGAGGTCATGTTAAGAAAAATACTTATTAGTCTTCTACTCTGTGCATCTGTCGCATGGGCAGGCCCAGATGCTCCCTCGAAGTTCGATGATTCGCCTTTAGGCAGCCAAAAAACCGTTTATCAATTCAATTTTGAAAAGCCGGAAGATTTGTATCAGGCTCTGGGATATATCAGTAATCAATTGAACGGCTTAAAGGAATTTGGCGATCTCAAGCAATCGCATATTGTCATGGTGGCCCATGGCAATGAGCTACATATGCTGTCTCGCCTGAATCGTGCCGCTTATCCCGACATCTATGACCGCCTCAAACAACTGACGGACCAAGGGGTAACCCTGCGCGTTTGCCGTAACGCTGCCAAGTTTCGGGGGTACAAGCCGAGCGATTTCTATGATCTGGTGACTGTTGTTCCTGCCGCCATGACAGATCTCGCCATGTGGCAACAAAAAGGCTATTCCTATATCTCCGGGGCAGTCATCAATCGCAGCAAACGCAGTGAGTTCCTGGAAAAACACCCGGAAGTCATCGATTGAAAATTTAGCGTACTGGGTTCGTGATGATCAGATGGCTGCCAATAATCTCGCAGTGGTTATTCTCGACACGGCACACAGCGGCAAGCACCCGAGATTGACGACGAATCCACCCGCATTCCGAAAAGCAAAAGGCCGCCAATGTGGCGGCCTTTCTGCATCCGGTTGCCATGCTTAGTCCAACGTCGAGATGTACTCTGCCACCGCATGCGTCTCGAGTTCGGACAGCTTGGACGCGATGGTATGCATGACCGCGTTGTCGTTGGTCCGTTCGCGCTTGTTGAACTGCTTAAGCTGATCCTCGATATAGCGCGGGTGCTGCCCAGCCAGACGCGGCAGCTGCGGCGTGCCAAGCCCCTTGGCACCATGACAGCTGGCGCAGGCCGGCAAACCAGAGAACTGATTGCCACGACTGAAAATGTATTTGCCGACCGCCAGCAATTCCGGATCCTTGGCTTGACGCGGACCCACCACTTTTGACTGGAAGAAGGCACCCAGCGATTTCATCTCGGCCGGGGTCAGCTCCTCAGCCTGCGGTTTCATCGTATCGCTGTTGCGTTTGCCTGACTTGAAATCCGCCAACTGCTTCGCGATGTAGTCGGCATGCTGTCCCGCGAGCCGCGGAAAGACCGGACTTGCCGACTCACCTTCCAGTCCATGGCAGAGAAAGCAGCGCCCTGAGACAATTTCTTCTGCTCGGGCCAGATCAGGTTTCTCGTCAGCCCTGCCTTGCGTCGAAATCAGGAGTGCCAACAGGGTACCGGCCAGCAAAAAATTCTTTTTTAGTCTCAACGTACTCCCCTTTCGTGCTCAAGATCGATACATTATTAAATAGTAATTCGCTTACGCTACACTTTCAATGGAAGGTAATGTGAACCTAATATGCCTCGCACAGGCAATCCCGAAAAACTCGAAGGAGACACCAATGAACCGCCGCCGCTTTATACAAAATTCGGTCGCCTTTGGCGCTTTGAGCGCTGCCGAGTTTACCCCCTGGCAAACCATCAGCGCCTTTGCCAGGGAAATGGATGATTTTGTGCGAGGCCCAGCCGTCAAGGATCACCCTCTGCGCCAGATATCCAAGCACGTCTGGATAATCTTTTCGCCAGATGGCTTCCCGACCCCTGAAAATCAGGGAATGATGTGCAACATCACCTTCGTCGATACCGCGAAAGGACTGGTTGTCGTCGATTCGGGGGCATCGGTGCAGATCGGTGAAATGGCAATCCGCCAGGTCAAAAAGCAATTCAACAAACCCGTCATCGCGATCATCAATACTCACTATCACGGCGACCACTGGCTGGGTAACCATGCTTACGTGGACGCATATGGGAGCAGCCTGCCGCTCTATTCGCACCCGGGCACCATCAAGGCAATTCAGGGCGTTCAGGGAAACATGTGGCGAACGCTCATGGAGCAATGGACCAACCAGGCGACCATCGGCACCCGCGTTGTCCCCCCCAACCAGCCTCTGGATGACGGTGCAGAGCTCAATTTTGGGGACGTTACTCTGCGCGTGCGCCAATTCGGCACAGTACATACGCCATTCGATCTTTGTGTCGAAGTCCTCGAGGACAGAGTCACCCTGGTGGGCGACGTCGCCATGGACCGCCGTATTGCCAACATGGACGATGGCTCCTATCTGGGAACTTTGAAAGCATATGACGCCCTGGAAAAAACCGACAGCACGATATGGTTACCCGGCCATGGCGAACCTAGCGCCAACGTATTGAAATGGAACCGGGCGCTATTTGAAGGGATCTATCGTTCATGTGAGCAAGCCATCAAGGACGGTATGGGACTGGAAGCCGCCAAGGCATTGGTTCTCAAGGACCCGCGTGTTTCCAGTCGGGCGCGAGAAACCAAGGGCTTCGAGACCAACATCGGCAAATACGTCAGCCTCGCCTATCTGGAAGCAGAAGCTGCTGATTTCTGAATACGTCCAAGCACAAGACCGGAGACACCATGAATCAGAAAATATTGACGATACTCGCAGCACTAAGCACCGGCGCATGGGCCGAAGAACCTTGGGGAGCGGTAGACCTGCAGGCAGGCAAAACCATGCACGACAAAGCCTGTACCAGTTGTCATATCAGAATGTACGGCGGCGATGGGAGCAAGATGTACAGTCGCGACGGACGAATGCTGTCCGACAAGCTGGAACTACTGCAGCGTGTCGCCTCGTGTAACGCGTCGGTGAATGCCGGCTGGTTTCCGGAAGACGAAGGTAATGTTGCTGCCTGGCTTAACAAGCACTATTACCATTTTGAACACTGAAAAACGAGATTGCGGGGCAAAATTGCCCCGCAATCTCAATCGGCAAATGACCTCATGCCTTGCCGGTGCTGCCGAAGCCACCCTCGCCACGATGACTGGCATCGAAGTCATCGACAATATTGAAACCCACCTGCAATACCGGCACCACGACCAGTTGTGCGATGCGATCCAGTGGATTCAAGGTAAAGCCGACGCTGCTGCGGTTCCATACCGACACCATCAATTCGCCCTGATAGTCGCTGTCAATCAAACCGACAAGATTGCCCAGCACGATGCCGTGTTTGTGGCCGAGGCCGGAGCGCGGCAGAATCATCGCGGCCAGACCTGGGTCTGCCAGGTGAATCGCCATGCCGGTCGGCACCAATGTGGTTTGCCCGGGCGCCACATGCAGCGGTGCCTCAATGCAGGCACGCAAATCCAACCCGGCTGAACCCGGCGTCGCATAATTCGGCGGGTTGTCGCGCAAGCGGTTGTCGAGAATTTTTACGTCGATACGATGCATCAGTTCTTTCCTATCAAGATCGCTATATGTTCGATAAGCTGGCGCGCCAATACCGTTTTCGGCCCCGGGTTCAGCGGATGCACGCCGGCTTCGTCGAACAGCACCAAGCGATTGTCGTCCCCGCCAAAGCCATCCTGAATCAGGTTGCCGACAATCAGCGGGACATTTTTCTTGCGCCGCTTGGTTTGCGCATACTCTTCAAGATTACGGCTTTCCGCAGCGAAGCCGATACAGAACGGTGCGTCCGACAGAGCGGCCACCTCAGCCAGAATATCCGGATTTTCAATCAGCTCGATTGGCGGAATGCCGCCTGCATCTTTTTTCAGCTTGTGATCGGCGGCATTGGCGACACGGTAGTCAGCCACAGCCGCGACACCAATGAAAATGTCGGCTGACACTGCCCTTGCCATCACTGCGGCATGCATGTCGAGGGCGCTCCGTACATTAATACGGGCAACCCCCTGTGGTGCAGACAATCCAACCGGACCGGAAACCAGCGTCACCTCGGCGCCAGCCTGTTGCGCTGATCGGGCAACCGCGTAACCCATGCGACCAGAGGACAGATTGGTAATGCCGCGCACCGGGTCAATGGCCTCGAAGGTCGGCCCGGCCGTAATCAACACCTTCTTGCCGGCCAATACCTTGGGGGTAAAGAACGTCGTGACTGCCTCAAGAATATCCTCAGGCTCCAGCATGCGGCCGGCACCAATTTCGCCACAGGCTTGCTCCCCGCTCGCGGGGCCGAGCACGTGTATACCGTCGACCTGCAATTGAGTGATATTTCGCTGTGTCGCCGGGCTCTCCCACATCTGGCGGTTCATCGCCGGCGCCACCAGCAACGGGCAGTCACGTGCCAAAACCATGGTCGCCAACAGATCGTCGGCCATGCCGTGCGTGATACGGGCCAGAAAATCCGCCGAAGCCGGCGCTACCAGAATCAGGTCAGCCTGGCGCGAGAGATCGATATGTGCCATGGCGTTCGGCATTCGCGCATCCCACTGATCGATGTAAACCGGTTTGCCGGAAAGCGCCTGAAAGGTGGTTGCTGTCACGAAATGAGTGGCCGCCTCCGTCATGGCCACTTGCACATCCGCCCCCTGCTTACCCAACAAACGGACCAGTTCAGCCGCCTTGTAGGCCGCGATACCGCCGGTCACGCCGAGAACGATGCGTTTTCCCTGTAATTCCATTGTCTTGCCATTAGAATTGGTGTCCGCACATTCTACTGGAAAGAATATGGCGATTACTGACTGGCCGGAAGGCGAACGACCACGCGAGCGGCTAATGGCGAACGGCCCGGAAGCGCTCTCCGATGCCGAACTGTTGGCCATCTATTTGCGAGTTGGTGTGCGCGGCAAAAGTGCGGTCGATCTTGCCCGTGACCTGCTGCAACGCTTTGACGGCCGTCTTGGCACGCTGGCCGAAGCCTCGCTCGACGAACTGGCCAGCGTTTCCGGCATCGGCATGGCCAAAGCCGCCCAATTGAAAGCGAGTTTTGAACTTGCCCGACGCGCACTATCGCAGGACATGTCGACGCGTGACAGCTTTACATCGCCCGGCAAAGTGCGCGACTGGCTGCGACTGAAACTGGCCAACCGTGGCCACGAAGTATTCATGGCCTTGTGGCTGGATGCGCAAAACCATCTGTTGAAAGCTGAAGAATTATTCAGTGGCACCCTGACCCAAACCTCCGTTTACCCGCGAGAAGTGGTCAAGGCTGCGCTGGCCAACAATGCCGCTGCCGTCATCCTGGCCCATAATCATCCGTCCGGCATTGCCGAACCCTCGCGCGCGGACGAAATGCTCACGCGCTCGCTGAAAGAGGCGCTGGCCATGGTCGACGTCAAGGTTCTCGACCACTTCATCGTCGCCGGAAACACCCCGCCCATGTCCTTCGCCGAACGAGGTTTGCTATAAAATTCACAAAACCCCTTGAAACGATTAAGGACTTTTGGTTATACTTGTGGGCTCTCTTCTAGCGAATTCTGGAGCACCATCATGGCGCGAGTCTGCCAAGTAACGGGTAAAGGCCCGATGGTTGGGAACACTGTTTCCCATGCCAACAATAGAACCAAACGCCGCTTCCTGCCGAACTTGCAGTACCGTCGTTTCTGGGTCGAATCTGAAAACCGCTTCCTGCGCCTGCGCGTTTCCAACGCCGGTCTGCGCCTGATCGACAAGAATGGTATCGATGCCGTTCTGGCCGACCTGCGTGCTCGCGGCGAAGTCTGATAAAGAAGGAATAATAAAATGGCTAAAGGCGGTCGCGAAAAAATCAAGCTGGAATCTACAGCTGGCACCGGTCACTTCTATACTACCTCCAAGAACAAGCGTACGACGCCTGCCAAACTGGAGTTCATGAAGTATGACCCGAAGGCTCGCAAGCATGTTGCTTACAAGGAAGTCAAGCTGAAGTAATTCGGCTTCTCCGGCATTCGACAAACCCGCCTTCTGGCGGGTTTTGTTTTTTTATGCCTCGCGTTTCCTCAGAAAAATCATCACAGCAAATCCCACGATACCGGCAAAAACCAGTACCGACCAGTTGGCCATCGACAGACCAAACAGCTCCCAATCGCGGCTGGCGCAGAATCCGGTCGCCAGAAACATGGACGGCAATTCCGTTCCCAGCCAGTCAACCAGACGCTCAATGGCGTTGGGGTCGGTAAAGCTGCATGCTGGCGCCAGTTCCGGATAAGCCTGCATCCAGGTCTGATACGCAGCAACGCCAAACCCGAGCAGGCCAAGGCTGCCAGCCAGCGCAGCCCACAGCATTCGCCCGACCGGCAGGGCAAAGCCGAGCAGACCGATGACACCGATCACGATATAGAGCAGGCGCTGAAAAATACAGAGTGGGCACGGCGCCAGATGCAGCAGCGTTTGTAATTCCATACCGACGGCCACCAAGCCGAGGCAACCCAGCCCCAAGGTAGCAAACCAAGCCCGGACGGGCACTTTCGACCAAGTCATCAAGACATCCCAAATAGACGATCAGCGGGAATTTTAAGCCATGACCAAGCCGGTGTTGAAATTTGGTCAGTTTTCCCTGTTGACCGTGGAAACTCTCCTGCGGCACGGGAAAGTGGACCGTTGCCCGTCAGGTCGTTAAGATTGGCGGATGAATACACGCATACTGCTTGTCGAAGACGACGAACGCCTGGCCGAACTGACGGCCGAATATCTCACCAAGAATGACCTGGAAGTCAGTATCGAGCCTCGCGGTGACACTGCCGAGGCCCGAATTCTTGCCGAACAGCCGGACCTCGTCATCCTGGATGTCATGCTGCCCGGCAAGGACGGATTCGAAGTCTGCCGTGCGGTGCGCTCGCAATATCGCGGCGTGATCCTCATGCTCACGGCGCGCGATGAGGATTTCGACCAGATTCTTGGCCTGGAAATGGGCGCTGACGACTATATTGCCAAACCGGTTCAGCCACGCGTCCTGCTCGCCCGCATCAAGGCGCTGCTGCGGCGCCTGCCGACCACCGGCGATGCGAACAATGGCGAATCGGAAAGCATGGTATTCGGCCAGTTCAGGATCAGCCAGTCGACCCGCACTGCGTCGCTGAACGGCCATACAATCGACCTGACCACCGCCGAATTCGACCTGCTCTGGCTGCTCGCCTCCCATGCCGGCAATGTGCTGTCGCGCGACGACTTGCTGCAGGAACTGCGTGGCATCGGCTTTGATGGCCTTGATCGCTCCATCGACGCACGTATCTCCCGCCTGCGCAAGAAATTGAACGACGACCCGGAAAATCCGACCCGTATCAAGACAGTCCGCGGAAAAGGCTACCTTTTCAGCAAACATGACTGGAACTGACCCGCAAGTCCCTGACGAAAGCCCGAAGGCACAAAGTCAGGGCCTCGCCCGCTCGCTGTTCCGGGTCGCCCTGCCACGCTGGCGGGGTAGCCGCTACAGCCTGTCCAAGCTGTTTTTCAATTTCTACCTGTTGGCCATGGGCTCCTTCGTCGCCATCGCCTTCACCGCCGATTTCGTCATTTCAACTGCCCAGCGCGGCATTACGGACGACTACGCCCGACGTTTCATGCGCGGGACGATCACTATCATCGAGGATGAACTTTTTCGTCAACCGCGCCGTGAATGGCAGAAGAAGCTCAAGGAGATCGACGAAAAATTCTCCTACCGACTAGGTATCGTTGAGCGCATGACGCTCGACCATACGCTGACGCCCAGCCAGGTGGTCAAGCTCGATGCCGGCGACATCGCCATCGACCATGACGGCGATATCATGTATCACCGCCTTGGCACGTCCAGCCAGGTTCTGGTCGTCGGTCCACTCGCCTCAAACCGCAATCCGGAGCTCAAGGATCGACTGCCACTCGAACTACGCTTGCGACTGCTGACCTGGAGCCTGATCGGTCTGATCTTTGCAATTGCCCTCTGGTTCTGGGTCCGCCCGATCTGGCGCGATCTCGAAACCCTGCGCCAGACGGCACTGGATCTCGGTGACGGCAATTTCGAAGCCCGCTCGCCCGCCGCCCGTACCCAGCTTTTCGCGCCGCTCTCCGACACGATGAACAGTATGGCCGAGCGTATCCGCCAATTGCTTGCCACCCATCGCGAGCTTTCCTGCGGCATCTCGCACGAACTGCGCACGCCCATCGCCCGCATGCGATTCGCGCTGGAAATGCTTTCCGAAACCGATGATCGGGCAGAAGGCGAACGGCTATGGGCCATGATGGAGGCCGATCTCGACGAACTCGACCAACTCATCGACACCAGCCTGACCTACGCCCGATTCGAACGCGAAGCGCCGGAGGCGCATTTCTCCAGCGTCAAGTTCGCCGACTGGCTGAGCGATGAAGTCAATGCCGTACGCCTGCTGGGTCGCCAGCTTGAGGTGACAGTCGACACGGCAAATCTGCCGGAAAATTTCTGTGTCGATCTTGATCGCAAGGCCATGCCCTATGCCTTGCGCAACCTGCTGCGGAATGCCTTCAAATACGCCAGCAAGCGAATTTCTGTTAACGCAGAAATCGTGGGCGACCAAATTCGGATTCATGTTGACGACGATGGTATTGGCATTCCGCCGGAAGAGCGCGAGCACATCTTCTCGGCCTTCACCCGGCTGGACCGTTCCCGCGATCGCTCGACGGGCGGTTACGGACTTGGCCTGGCCATCGCCCGCAGGGTTCTCGAGCTACAAGGCGGCACCGCGACGGCAGACGCCTCGCCACTCGGCGGTGCCCGCTTCACCCTGACCTGGAAGACCCGCCAATAAGCGCCAGCCAAGGTTACATAGCGTTACAGAAGATCAAAACCGGTTACTACCCACCAACGCTCGCGCAACAGACGGTCTACCTAGCCCCATTTAAAATGCGAGGCATGGAAGAAAACGAAGCCCACCAAGAGGACGAAAAGGAAATCACCAACATGAATATCCAACAATTTATCGAAGCGACGCGTCAGTACCTGTTTGAAATAGCCGCCGTCCAGCCAGCGCTGGCGGTCACGCCAGCCTGTCAGGATCGTTGATGGCCTTTGCGGATAACCTGCCGATCAGCGAGTCACTGGGTGTCTTTATTGGCATCACGGGATTTGACTGGCTATCCGAAGGTCAGGCCGAACCGCTCAAGGCTGCTGTAACGGCCGTGGCTGCGGGTGCACTTATTGTGGTCGCCCGCCAGTTTCTGAAAAAACGCCACAAACGCTGAACCCCATTACCCTCCTCTCGAATATCCCCCGATTCGAGACATCCCTGTTACCCCGCCCCAGTGGCGGGGTTTTTTTGCCTAGCGATTCAACCAGACAAGGGCCCTGTCGAATGATGGGGCAACGCCCCAAACCTTACGCCGCTTCGCCAAACCAGTTGGCACCCAGGCAGGCGCGAAGCGCCAGGCGGGCACGATGCAACTGGACAAAGCAGTTGCTGGCGGTAATGGCCATGGTCTCGCAGATTTCGTCGGTATCAAAGCCGAGTACTTCGCGCAGGGTGAAAATGCGGGCACTGTTATCAGGCAGGCGGTAAAGGCAGGCTTCAAAGACCTCCCAGAACTGCTTACTTTCCATTGCCTGCTGCGGTGTCTGCCATTCTGACGGGCGCGTATCTTCGGCCCAGTGCGCCCGGTCGTCGAAAAAAGCATTCAAATCGTCGTCATTTTCCGGGTTGACCGTCGCATGCTCGCGCACCTTGCGGCGGAGCACATCGATGATCTTGTTCTTGAGAATGGAAAGCACCCAGGTACGCAGCGACGCGCGCGATGCAAACTTTTCCTTTCCCAGCAGTGCGCCGGTCAACGCTTCCTGCACGGCATCCTCGGCCTGGGCACGATCACGCAGTTGCAACTCGGCAAAGCGCAGCATGTCACGCCGCAGGCTTGTGAGAAAATCGGGGTCGTGCAATGGATCCAGGGGCATGTTGGCTCAATATGTTTCGCTCATCGTGGATCATACTGTAAAAAATATTTGTAAGATTTTGATGACCGTAGCGACTAATGAATCAGGCCCCAAGCCTGCGATGAAAAAACAGGAATTGAAATGATCAGCTGCAAGGAAGCAACCCGCCTCGCCTCGTTACAACTGGAACGCAAGCTCAGCCGCTGGGAGCGTATCCAGTTCCGGTTTCACCTGGCGTTTTGTATTGGTTGCCGACGGGCTGAAAAGCAATTCGCGTTCATGCGTCAGGTAACGGGCTCATGGATGAGTCATTCCGACTGATCCGGACACCTCAATCACAACGGAGAAAATCATGAAAAAACAGAATCTTGCATCCTTGGCTGTCGGTTCCGCCTTTGCCGCCATGGCGCTCAGCCCGCTGGCCCACGCTGCCGAAAACCCGTTTGGCGCGACCAAGCTGGCGGTTGGCTATCAATTGGCTGAAGCCGATACCAAGATGAAGGATGCCAACTGCGGCGCCAGCAAACGGACGGAGGCCTCGTGCGGTGCCGAGAAGAAGGCTGCTGAAGCCAAGGCGATGAAGGACAAGAAGGCGGACGCCAACTGTGGCGCCAACAAAAAGGCGGCCGATGCCAACTGTGGCGCCAACAAGAAAATGGATAGCCAGAAGTAAGCCAACCGGTTGCGGTGCGGGGCTCGCTCCCGCCCGCTACCCCACAGGAGAATTCGCATGCAGCCACGCCAAGCGCAGGGCGCCGGCCTTGGCTTTCGCCGCGAACTGATCGCCCCGCTCAATACCGGCGTACCGGATGCCATCCGCTTCTTCGAAATCGCACCGGAAAACTGGGCGGGCATGGGTGGCCGCGCTGCCCGGGAGCTGCGCCATTTCACCGAGCGTTACCCCTTCGTCTGTCACGGCCTGTCATTGTCGCTCGGCGGCCCCGGACCATTGCCTGAAGCATTGCTTCGCCGCATCAAAGCCTTCATGACCGAGCATGGCATCGGGCTGTACACCGAACATCTGTCGTGGTGTGCCGATGCCAGTTATCTCTACGACCTGCTGCCGATTCCACTGACCGAACAAGCCGTGCGGTGGACAGCCGAGCGCATTCAGCGGACGCAGGACATCCTCGGCCAACGTATTGGTATCGAGAACGCCTCGACCTATGTGGCACCGCCGGGTGCCGAGATGAGTGAGGCTGAATTCATTTCGGCGATCGTCCGCGAGGCGGATTGCCTGCTGCATCTCGACGTCAATAATATCTACGTCAACAGCCGGAATTTCGGTTTTGACCCGCTGAGCTACCTGCACGCACTGCCGCTGGAAAGCACCTGCTACATTCATGTTGCCGGCCATTTCGTGGAGCCGGATGGGCTGCTCATCGACACGCATGGCGCCGACGTGATCGACCCGGTATGGTCGCTCCTCGACGCCGCCTACACGAAGATCGGCGGCGAAGTGCCAACCTGCCTGGAACGGGATTTCAATTTTCCCGACTTTTCCCGGTTGACCGCGGAAGTCGAACAAATCGCCCGTTTGCAGGCCGCTGCCGGTCAACGCAAGGCCGCCTGATGAACACCGACCTCCAGCCCGATTTTCAACAGTTCCAGCGTGCCTTTGCCCGGCACCTGCGCGATCCGCATCACGCGCCGCGGCCGGACGGCGTTCCGGCCCGACGCATGGCGGTTTACAACGAACTATTGTTCAACAACCTCTGCGGCTTTATCGATCGCTGTTTCCCGGTCAGCCGGACAATACTGGGCGAAAAGCGCTGGCGCCGATTGTGCCGTACCTTCTACCGGGACTGGCCGTTGCACACGCCCTGGTTTCGCGAGATTCCGCGCGAATTCGTCCGCTATCTGGCCGAAGCCGACATCCGGCAGCCGCGACCCCGCTGGCTGGCGGAGCTGGTCCATTACGAATGGGCCGAGCTGGCCGTTGACGTCATGGACACCCCTAGCCCGGCACACGACCCAGCCGGCGACAAGCAGGCCCTGCCCGTCGCCCTCAACCCGGCCCTGCTCAACCTCGCTTACAGCTGGCCGGTTCATCGCATCGGGCCGAATTTTCGGCCGCGCAAAAGGCAACTCACTTACCTTGTCGTCTATCGCGACGCCCATGACGATGTGCAGTTCAGCCAGATCAATGCCGTTACCGGCCGCCTGCTGACCTTGCTCGCCGTCGCCCCGACCTGCGGTGAGGCAGCCATCCGCCAGATCGGCACGGAACTGCAGCACCCTGCTCCCGAGCAATTGCTGGCCCACGGCGCTGCACTGCTCGACGACCTTCACCGGCAGTGCATCGTCCTCGGCACGATGGCCTGAGACTCGCGGCTGAACCTGCCTGTCCAGGCTTGCCGCTTTTTCGCTGCGCTGGCGGCAAATGATCATGAAACCCTGCACGCCCTTCAGCGAGGCCGATCAGCGGCTGGAAGCACGCGTTGCTCACCCCGCCCGGATGCCTGGATACCAGCGGCGACACCCTTCTGAACGATGTCAGAATTGGTTACAAAGTCCACAAACGACCCACACAGACACCACCCGCGGTGCCCGATACAGTGAATCCGTCCTCACTCGAAAAGGAGATGTCACCATGGAAAAGACGAAGCGCAAGGTCAAGAAATTTTTCAAGCTCGACAAGCTGGGACAACGTATTGCCCACGCCAGCAAGGCCTTTGACCGCCAGCGCAAGGAACGCCTGATGCGCGCCTTTGAGCGCCAGATGTTGCTCAGCAACTAATGTCAGTCGCTGGGAGCGGCTAAGCGCCGTCCCGCGGTCTACCGGGAAAAAGACCCAGAATTGAACATGGCGCGGCGTTCCCGCGCCATTTTTTATGCGCTGGCAGGCGGTGGCACAACCTCGTTCAGGATGCGCACTTCGCGCTGCGGGAATGGAATGCTGACACCGTTTTCCTTGAAGCGGCGCCAAATGGCGAAATTGATATCGGAAACGATGTTGCCCTTGCCTTCTTCCGGATCGTTGATCCAGAAGCCCAGTTCGAGGTTGATGCTGCTGTCGGCAAACTGGCTGAGAAAAACTTTGGGTGCCGGGCTTTCCAGCACGCGCGTATGGGCGGCAGCGGCCTCGACCATGAGGCGGACTGCCTTGTCCAGATCGGCGTCGTAAGCCACGCCGACCATGGTGGTCAGCCGCAGCTGGGCGTTGGAGAACGTCTGGTTCTGCACGGTCGTGCTGATCAGCGTTTCGTTCGGCACAATGAACTCGGTACCGCCGGGATGCTTGAGCACCGTGTAGCGCGTGGTGATCTCGGTCACTTCCCCGCTATCGGTGCCAACCTGCACGATATTACCGATGCGGATGGACCGGTCGAGCAGGATGATGAACCCGGACACATAGTTGCTGGCAATCTTCTGCAGGCCGAACCCCAGGCCGACACCCAGGGCGCCGGTAAACACCGAGAGCGCCGTCATGTCGATGCCGACCAGTGCCAGGCTGGTCAGGATGGCAATCACCGTCAAACCGGCCTTGGCAACACGGATACCGACAATGCGCAAGTTGGCGTCGAGGGTGTGCAGACGCATCAGCCGGCCTTCGATGATGCCCGCCACCCATAGTGCAAAAACGACCGTCAGGAAGATGGTGGCAATGCCGCGCAGGATGGTCCACAGGTCAATATGCTGCTTGCCGATGTGAAACTCGACCTGCTCCATGGCGTCGATGACATACGGTGCCAGATCGGTGATGTAGAGCGCCAGCCAGCCCCAGACCGTCGCCGCTATGATGCGCTCCCAGGCGGTCAGCCAGGTCGCCCGTGGAAAAGCCTGGCGAAGCACGAATATCACGCTGCGTACCAGCGCCATCGACCCCAGCAGCGGCATGGCCAGCTTGAGCAGATTGACGTGAATGAGCGAGCCCAGCGTTGCAACGGTGATGCCCGTCAATACCATGCCGGTGAGCGGAAAAACGAGGCGGGAACTGGCGTCGGACAAGCGGCCGGCGCCTTCCAGATGGCGCCCCCGCCACCAGCGGGCGATCAGGAAGGACAGTCCGAGGCACGCCACGAGGGCGACCCCCTGCCAGACGAAACTTGGATCGTTGAAATCCGCCAGCAGGTCAGTGATCAGGCGCAGGGCCTGGCTTTTCTCGCTCATGCCTTGCGTTCCAGTGCAGCGGCAAAGAAACCGTCCGTGTTGTGCAGGTTGGGCAACAGACGCAGCATGTCGCCTTCAAACGCAATACCCTGTCTGGCGAGAATCGTCGCAGCGGGCAGCAGGGTGAAGTCCGGATGCCTGGCCAGGAAAGCGGCGACGATGTCATCGTTTTCCGCCGTCAACACACTGCAGGTGGCATACACCAGACGACCGCCGGGGCGCACCATCGTCGAGGCGGCGTCGAGAATGGCGGCTTGCTTGACGGTCAGCTCGGCCACCGACGCCTCGTCCTGACGCCATTTAAGGTCCGGATTGCGACGCAGCGTGCCGAGCCCGGAACACGGCGCATCAACCAGCACGCGATCGGCCTTGCCGGACAGCCGCTTGATCTTGGTGTCGCGCTCATGTTCGATGCGGGCCGGATGGACGTTGGACAGGCCGGAACGAGCCAGCCGCGGCTTGAGGTTGGAGAGGCGCTTGTCGGAGACGTCGTACGCGTAGAGCCGGCCGGTGTTGCGCATCAGGGCGCCAAGGAGCAGCGTCTTGCCACCGGCGCCGGCGCAGAAATCGACGACCATTTCACCGCGCTTCGGTTCGAGCAGGAAGCCGAGCAACTGGCTGCCTTCGTCCTGGACCTCGACCGCGCCTTCGACAAATAGCGGGTGCTTGGCCAGCGCCGGCTTGTCGCGCAGGCGTACGGCAATCGGCGACAACGGGCCGGGCATGGCGGAGATACCGTCTTCAGCCAGCTGCGCCAGCACCGCATCACGATTGGCCTTCAGGGTATTCACCCGCAAATCGAGCGGCGCCGGTTGGTTAAGCGCGCGGGCCAGGGCCAGCGTGGCATCGGCACCAAATTGAGTTTCAAGGCGGTTGTAGAGCCAATCCGGCAAGTCGCAGCGGACAGCCGGCGGAAAGTCGGCTTCCGGCATCGCCTTGGCGGCGGCCAGCCATTCTTCCTCACTGGCCTTGAGTACCGGCGCCAGCTCGCGCTGACTCCAGCCACGGGTCACGGCCAGTGCCGCCAGCAGGCGGCGACGATCAGACAGCTTGCCGGCGCAGCGCGCTTCCAGGCTGCGGCCACGGCGCAGCACGGCGAACACCGTTTCGGCGACAAACGCGCGGTCGGCATGACCAAGCTGGCGATGCTCGCGAAAATAGCGCGACACGACAGCATCGGCCGGGTAGTCAAAGCGCAGCAACTGGCCGAGGACGGCTTCGGCGTGGGCAAACAGGGCAAGGGTGAAGCGGGCTTTCATTGAGATCCTATTTCAGAAGCGACTTGCTCGAAGATGTCGCCTTTTTTATCGGTGTAGCGAATTTTAACCGGCAAGCGGTGGCGATCGAGCGCGATCCATATGTCGGTCACGGTGTCGCCGATGGCGCGCATATGCAGCGTGCGGAAATGCCCGGCAGCGATGTCGATCTCTTCCTCACCCAGCGAATCGAGGGCAAAGCGGTCATATTTCTTGCCGGTAACCACGCCTACGCTGGCCCCCATTTCGGGCTTCTTCAGGTAAGCCAGCTGGTAGTTCAGCGACAGAATATCCTGCGCCCCCAGGCTGATCGGCTGCGTTGCGCCACCGCGCGACAAATGGACTTCGGTGGTTGACCAGTCGAAATCGGCGTTTTCATTGGCGTCCTTGCCGTTTTTGCGCGTGCGGTATTGCTCGGGCTGCAGGCCGCCGGCCACCAGCCTGCCGCTGCTTTCATTCTCGAACACCAGCGGCTTGATGAGGGCGGCCAGACCACTGGTCCGGGTCATCCCGCGCAGCCGATAATGACCGTCCTCGGTGAATTCCCAGTTGTGCTCGGCCCGCCCGATCTCGAAACCCTGGGTGCCGTAATAGATGACGAAACGCAGGGTGCCTTTGGCTGGCAACAGCGGCTTGGCGGGCGGCGGCGCTACAGGCGGCGCAACTGCCGCGGTCGACGGCAATTCCGGCGCTTTTTCCGAATTTTTTTCCGGCAGCGGCATCACCGGCACGGATTCGGCGCTCGGCGCGGGCGTGATGCTGGCCAGGCGCCTTGGCTTCGGCGGCTTGGGTCGCGGCTTGGCAACCACCTTTTTGTCGACGGGCCTGGGAGCAGCCACTGGCGCGGCAGGCAGCGGCTGCAACTCGGCGCGCAGCGGCGGCATCGGCTCATCGACGCCGCCAAACAGTTCGACATCGGTGCCGAACAGCGCTGCGAGATGGATGCCGAGCGATGCTGCGAGCGCGAGGGCGAAGGCGATCGGCATGGCCGCTCTAGCGAATTCCGGGCGAGATCAGCACCGCGCTGTCGGCCAGGTCGGCCGCCAGGCGAACGCGGCCGTTGTCCAGCGTCAGCTTGTCCTCAACAAACCAGCGCACGGCTTGCGGATAGATCTTGTGTTCCTGAACGAGGATGCGTGCGGCCAGAGTGGCCTCGGTATCGCCGTCAAGCACCGGAACGGCTGCCTGAATGATGACCGGGCCGTGATCAAGCGTCGGCGTGACGAAATGCACGGTGCACCCATGGATGCGCACACCTTCTTCCAGGGCGCGCTGGTGGGTATGCAGGCCGGGAAAGGCCGGCAGCAACGACGGGTGGATGTTGATCAGGCGACCTTCGTAATGCCGCACAAAGTCGTCGGTGAGGATGCGCATGAAACCGGCGAGCACGACGAGATCCGGCGCAAATTCGTCGATGCACTGCGCCAGGCGATGGTCAAAGGCCTCGCGCCCCTTGAACGCCTTGTGGTCGATGTAATGGGTGACGATCCCGTAGCGGGCCGCGGTCTCCAGGCCATCGGCGTCGGGCCGATTACTGATCACGGCCGCCACTTCAACGGGTAGATTTCCGGCTTCACGGGCGGCGAGCAACGCTTCCATGTTGCTGCCACGACCGGAAATCAGGATGACAATTTTCTTCATTTCAAAAAACTCACGGGTAAAAAGACGGCGCTGACCACGGACTGGCTCAGGCGTGAAAACGTGCGGCCATTGCGGTCGGCAACGACCTTGGCCATGAAATCGAGCAAGCCCATGACGCGACCGAATTCGCGCTCGAAGGACAGGTTGCGGTTGGCCGGATCCAGCTCGTTCGAGAGCAGAAACAACTCGCCCGCCGCATTGCGGTCATGGCCCAGTTTCCAGACCGCGACATCCATGTTGCGGGCGCTGTTGAACAGCTTCATTTCGTTCAGGCTGTCGAGAATATAGAACTCCTCTTTGTGCTCGAATGCCGCATCGACCATGCTCAGCAGCCCGAAAACCAGCGCCGCGACGCGGTCGCCGCTATAAATCTCGGCAAAGGCCAGCGATGCCACCGCCCCCTCGCGCTGCCCGCCAAACTCCGGCCAGTTGCGATGCTGGCGCTGGCGCAAACGCTCGACGGCTGCTTCACGGCTGACCGCGCCCCCCTTTTTCCATTCCTTGGGATTGCGTTTGTAAAGTTTGTCGGCAATCAACAGCAAGCCGCCCACTACCTCGGCCCGATTGGTATCGGCAATGCGGTCAACTTCCGATTTCAGCAAATATTTCGGGTCGACCGTGGTATCCGTCCGCCCGTCCTTGCCCAGCTTGGTCGCACAGGCCGTCAGCATCACAGCGAGGATGATGGCCAGCCAGCGCATCAGGCAGCCTTGCTTTTGACGTAGCCGATGCCGATCGGCACCAGCGAAAAGGCCACAATACCGAGGATGATCACCGACAGGTTCGCCTTCACCCAAGGCATGTTGCCCAGCCAATAGCCCGCCAGACACAGCGACACCACCCAGGCCAGCGCGCCGATCAGGTTGAATATCGTGAAGCGGACAAGGCTCATCGCGCCAATACCGGCCACAAACGGCGCAAACGTGCGAAACAGCGGCAGGAAGCGCGACAACACCAGCGTCTTGCCGCCATGTTTTTCGTAGAAAGCATGCGTCTTGACCAGCGCATCCCGATTGAAGAACCGCGAGTTTTCCCACTGGAAGACCTTGGGGCCGAGAAAGCGGCCAATCTGGTAATTGACCGTATTGCCGATCACCGCCGCCGCCGTCAGCACGCCCATCAGCGTAAAGATATCCATGCCGCCTTCGCCGATCGCCGCCAGCGCGCCAGCCACGAAAAGCAGCGAATCGCCGGGCAGGAAAGGCGTCACGACAAAACCAGTCTCGGCAAAGATGATGAAAAACAGGATGCCGTAGATCCACAACCCGTACTGCTGAACCATGATGGCCAGATGCTTGTCGAGGTGGAGAACGATATCGAGGAATTGGGCGAGGAGATCCATGCGTTGTGCCGGGCTTTGAATGAGGCCGCATTATAATCCGGGCATGCTCACCGTGCCCCGCTTCCCATCCCTGCTTGGCCTGCCGCTCTGGAGTGTCATCACGCCTGTTCTGTCGGCCGCGCTGCTGTTTTCCGGCGATCTCGCACCATCCGGCTGGCCCTGGTTGCTGGCGGTATCCATCGGACTGATTGCCGCTGTCCTGGTCGCCGTCTTCCATGCCGAAGTCATCGCCCATCGCATTGGCGAACCCTTTGGCACGCTGGTGCTGGCATTGGCGGTGACCGTCATCGAGGTATCGCTGATCGTATCGATGATGCTTTCCGGTGGCGGCGCGCCCAGCGAACTGGCACGCGACACGGTGTTTGCCACCGTCATGATCATCTGCAATGGGGTGGTCGGCCTCTGCCTGCTGGCCGGGGCAATTCGCCACCGCATCATCATCTTTCGTGTCGAAGGCACGGGTTCCGCGCTGTCAGTGCTGACCGCACTGACCACCCTGACGCTGATCTTGCCGAAATTCACCACAACGACCAGCGAGCCGACCTACGCCCCCTCGCAACTGGCCTTCGCCGGCCTGATGTCACTCATCCTTTACGGCGTGTTTGTGTTTGTGCAAACCGTTCGCCATCGTGAATTCTTCCTGCCCGTCGATACCGACAGCGACGACGAGCACCCCGCCATGCCCGGCACGGCTGGCGCCTGGCTCAGCCTGGCCATGCTCGGCGTGGCGCTCATCGCGGTAGTGGGTCTCGCCAAGCAACTCTCGCCCGTCATCCAGCATGCCGTCGACGCTGCGTCAGCGCCGGCTGCCGTCGTCGGCATCGCCATCGCCCTGCTGGTCCTCTTGCCCGAAACCTGGGCAGCCCTGCGTGCTGCGCTGCGCAACCGCATGCAGACCAGCCTCAACCTGGCGCTCGGCTCGGCGCTGGCGACCATCGGGCTGACCATCCCCAGCGTCGCGGTCGTCTCCATCTACCTCAAGCTGCCACTGGTCCTCGGCTTGCCATCCAAGGAAATCGTCCTGCTCTTCCTCACCTTGCTGGCCAGCGCCATCACGCTCGCCGGCGGCCGCGCCACCGTGCTGCAGGGCACGGTGCATTTGGTCATCTTCGCGGCCTTCCTCTTTCTGGCAGTCGTGCCGTAAGCCACACCGGGCACCACCGACGCCACTCAGACATTCACCGGCGCGGCTCCCCTTATAATCCGACCATGCCGACCATCGCCCGCCTCCCCGACCTCCTGATCAGCCAGATTGCCGCTGGTGAAGTGGTCGAAAGACCTGCCTCCGTCCTCAAGGAGCTCCTCGAAAACAGCCTCGATGCCGGCAGCAAGGCCATCCAGGTGCATCTGGAGGAAGGCGGCGTCAAGCTGATCCGCATCACGGACGACGGCTGCGGTATCGCCAGAGATGAGCTGGTACTGGCCCTCACCCGGCATGCCACCTCGAAGATTGCCACGCTCGACGACCTGGAGCGCGTCGGCACCTTGGGCTTTCGTGGCGAGGCGCTGGCCTCGGTGGCTTCCGTCGCCCGGTTGAGCATCACCAGCCGCGAACGCGGCGCGGCGCACGCGTGGAAACTGAAAGGCGAACCCGGCGCCGAGCCGGAACCGGCCGCCCTGATGGCCGGCACCGTCGTCGAAATGCGCGACCTCTATTTCAACACCCCGGCCCGCCGCAAGTTCCTCAAATCGGAAAGTACCGAATTTGCCCACTGCGCCGATGCCGTCCGCCGCCTGGCGCTGACCCGGCCGGATGTCGCCATCAGCCTGACCCACAACGGCCGCAACCTGTTCCAGCTCGCCCCCGCCGACGCGCCCCGGCGCATTGCCGACATCCTCGGCGACGACTTCCTCGGCGCCGCCCGTGCCGTCGATGCCGGCTCCGGTGCGCTGTCGATTGGCGGCTTCGCCATCGACCCGACCCGCGCCACCGACGCCAAGGACGGCCAATACGTCTTCGTCAACGGCCGTTTCGTGCGCGACAAGATCATCAGCCACGCCCTGCGCGAAGCCTACCGCGACGTGCTGCACGGCAGCCGCCAGCCGGCCGTCTGCCTGTTCGTCAACATCGACCCGGCGCTGGTCGACGTCAATGTGCACCCGGCCAAGACCGAAGTCCGCTTCCGCGACTCGCGCGCTGTGCACCAGTTCGTCTTCCACGCCATCCAGCGCACGCTGGCCGCGCCGGTGCAGGCGGAAAGCGCACCGTCACTGATCGAGCGGAGCGACTATCCGACTTCTACGGTCAACCCGGAAAATCGGCCAAATTACGAATATTCCCCGCCGCTCCGCCATCAAGGCAGCCTCGGCGTCGCCGAACCGGCGGCCGCCGCCTACCTGGCCTTCGCCCGCGCTGCCCAGGACATCGGCCAGTCGCCCGCCCCGCGCAGCGAAGTCGCCCCGCAGTTCCAGACAGCCGAAAGCGGCAACGACGCCCCGCCCCTCGGCTACGCCCTGGCCCAACTACACGGCATCTACATCCTCGCCCAGAACGCCCACGGCCTGATCCTGATCGACATGCACGCCGCGCACGAGCGCATCCTCTACGAAAAGCTGAAAACCGCCTTCGACAACCGCCAGATCGCGACGCAAGCGCTGTTGATCCCCGCCGTCTTCTCGGCCGACCCACTCGACATCGCCGCCGTCGAAGAACACGCCGACGCCTTGGCCGATCTCGGCTTCCAGATCGCCCCACTCGGCCCGAATCAACTCGGCGTCCGCGCCGTCCCCGCCCTGCTCCAGTCCGGCGACCCGGCCGCGCTGGCCAAGTCGCTGATCGGCGAACTGCGCGAACACGGCATCACCCAGCTCGCCACCGCCCGCCGCAACGAACTCCTCGCCACCATGGCCTGCCACGGCGCCGTCCGCGCCCGGCGCCTGCTCACGCTGCCGGAAATGAACGCCCTGCTTCGGCAGATGGAAGAAACCGAACGCGCCGGCCAGTGCAACCACGGCAGGCCAACCTGGACGGAGTTGACGATGGATCAGCTGGACAAACTGTTTTTGCGGGGTCAGTAATGTGGCGCCAGCTGGCGGCGTGGCTATTTACCTGCGCCATGGCCTCGGCTGCGCTGGCCGATGTGCCCGATGCCCGGCAAGACTGTCGGCAACGCAATGCGGCGCTCTGCCGAGCGGGCGGGGTCGATTTTGTCAATGACGGCCCTTGTCCGCCCGAGGCGATCACCTTGCGCCCGCCGGGGAATGCGCAATGTGATGAAGCGTACCCCCGTGATCGACCGAACTTTCGTCCGGAACGCCCTGATCGCCCGGATGAAAAATCTGCGCCCGCCAGACGCCCGACGTCGCCGCAAGGTGCGTCGGCCCCTGCCGCCCCCGCCGATTGGCGCATGCCTGCCATCCTGTTCGCCGCGCTCCTGCTCACGCTTGGCGGCTTCGGCTGGTTGCTGCGCACCCTGTTGCGAAAGCAACGAGCGCGGCTGCGGCGATTCGGGTTGAACGATCTTGCAACGCTGACCGCCAGCGGCATCGGCGGCTTCTGGATTGCCTGGCGGCTGACCGGATGGGCATTCACGCGGATCGTCGAGCAATATCACAATGCCGATACGATCGCACCAGCCCTGATCGGCTCGCTGGGTGCATTGATCGTGTTCCTGCTCGCCCTGCCGGTCGCCTTTGCCCTGATTGCGCTGATCCTGTTCAATGTTCAGGAACGATTGCGAAAATAGGCGTCTGGCCATCGTCTGTCGGGCGTCGTTGCCCACTGGTTCCAGTGCGAAATGCTTGCTTGATGTGAATTCGCCCGCGACAAGGTCTCCGCTAATCGCCATCACCGGATAGTTACCATGAAAGTCTTCAAAGCTGGTGCAGCCTACTGTGGCCTGGTGTTTGGCGCCGGCTTTCTCCTCGGTTGCATTCGGGTACCCTTTCTCGTGCCGCATCTGGGCGCCAGATTGGCGGAGCTTCTGGAGATGCCGGTTCAGTTCGTCGTCATCGTATTTGCAGCCCGTTTCATCGTGCGACGTTTTTGTCTGCCGGCCGATACGGCCATTCGACTGGCCGTCGGATGGGTCGCCCTGAGCTTGGCCGTCGCCGCCGAGTTGCTGTTGGCACTGCTCCTCGCGGAGCACTCGGTGGGTGAGTATCTGGCCAGCCGTGACCCGGTGTCGGGTAGCGTCTATCTATTCATGCTGCTGGTGTTTGCGCTCTTGCCACTGATCCTGGCGCGCATAGAACCGCTGACGTCTAAGCGCCGCTAGGCGACAGCACATTTTAATTGGCACCCAGCAGGATATTTCCGCATCATTGCCCGACAATCCATGACTCCACGCAATCTTTCATAATGCTCTCACAGGAAAACGCCATGTCCCGTGCAAGTCCGCTCTCTGCCGTCGGCCCCATGTTGTTGGTCGGGCTATGTTTCGCCATGCCATCCATGGCAAATGCCTGCGAGGGGTCGCCGGTCGTTCGCATGGCCACATCTGCCGCAATCAAGACCTTCATTCACACCCAGCGGCGGAACGTCGTGACCTTTGTCGGCTACTCAGGCGCCGGTTATGAAACGCCTGACGTCATGCTGGCAAAAGCCGGGCAACTGCTCGACACGTTCCAGCCGACAAAGACGATCATCAACATTGGCGCCACGGCAGAAGGGATCGGCGCAGTTTACCCACTGGCCAAGGAGAAAGGTTTCACCACGATGGGCATCGTTTCCCAACTGGCCCTCGACAACAAGGTGGCGCTGTCACCCTGCGTCGATTACGTGTTCGTCGTCAAGGATCGCACTTGGGGCGGACGGTTGCCTGGAACGAAGACACTGGCGCCGACATCTGCCGCCATGCTTGCCAATAGTTCGGCGATCATCGGTTTCGGTGGCGGCGATATCGCGCGGGACGAAATGCAGGCGGCCAAGGCGGCCGGCAAAGCCGTGACTTTTTTCGCGGCGGACATGAATCACCAGCTTGCCCGTGACAAGGCCCTGAAAAAAGGCCTGCCAGCAGTCACCGACTTCCGGGGCACGGCAGACGCCGCCTTTGAATCGGCAAAGCCCGCGCAGTGAGGTGTGTGGTGTCTGGCCCGACGGCCAGCCAACCGCCCCGGTCAACCGGAAATTTTGGCCAAAATTGAAATGTCGGCGCAGGCTACATTGACGTCATGCCTGACCGCTTCAACGCCATGCCTGAGAAGTGCATGACACGGCGAACGTATTGCTGGGTTTCAGCATAAGGCGGAATGCCGTTGTGACGATCCACAGCGCCCTCGCCGGCGTTGTAGGCAGCGGCGACCAGACGCCAGTCGCCGGCAAAACGTTTCTCCAGCCAGCGAATATAGGCCAGCGCGCCCTTGATGTTCTGCTCCGGATCAAAGGGCCGGGTCACGCCGAAGCGTTCCTGGGTGGCCGGAATCAGCTGCATCACCCCCTGGGCGTTGCTTGGCGAAACCGCCGTCGGGTCGAGATTGGATTCGGCCATGGCAATCGCCAGCGCGAACTGCACATTCATGTGATTTTTCGTCGCCACCTTGCGAATCAGGCCGGCAATCTGCTGCTTGGCCGCCGACTGCTTGCGCAGATAGGCATCCACATCGAACCCTGAATCGGCATAATCCATGCCGCCCGCGGCTGGACAATCACCTTCCAGCTCGGCGTTACCCTGTTGCGGGTCGTAATACTTGAGCGCTTCATGGCTGCCCAGACTGGCCGCCATGGCAAGATAGGCATTGGCCAGGCGAGGATTGCGCATGCTGCCGGGCGCCGTGGCCAGCAAGCGACCGATCCTGAAATAAGCCTCCGGGCCGCCCATCGTAGCCGCGTCGCAATACAGCCGCATAGCCTGCCACAAATTCCGGCTGACGCCTTTGCCGGTTTCGGCCGCGCGCCCCTGCTCGAGCGCAGCAAGCACCCGGGGCGCCTCTTCAAACCCATCGGCGAACGCCGGCGAACCGGAGACAGCGACAATCAAAAGGATAACCAGCTTGAAGAACCGTTGCAAATCGAAATCCGCCGGGCAATGAGCAATGCCCGTGATTATGGCCATTTCCTGTCAACCCGCCTATGAAATAGCTCACATCCGGCAGGCCGCCCCATCATCCTTGCATCCCATCCAAAAAATTCGTAGGCTCCTGATCAGCCCTCTGGTTTTTTGGAGGAAGCGCGCCATGAAGGCCGGTCGATTTGCCGGTGGATTGTCGTACGTGGGAGGCTTCTATGGTCCGCCTGTTTTCCATTCCCTTAGTCGAATGCTGCAGCGCTTGGCGGCTGGTGATTACCCTGCTCGCCTGTGCCGGGCTGACGGCCTGTCAGCAATCCAGCGCACCGCAGGCGTCGCGTGCAGGGGCTGAGCCACCGCCCCCCGCTGCCATGCCGGCACCCGCCCCGGTGGCGGTCCCGCCACCGCCACCCAAGCCCGCTGCGATCGGCCAGGGCAGCTCGGCCAAGCCGACTGCCGGAGAAAGTGCCGCATCGATTCCGCAATTCGACTGGCCACCGCCCAGGGCATCAGCCGAGCAATCGATCCCCGACAAATGGTTGCGTACGGGTCCGACGACCAATCTGGCCGATGTTGCCGACAAGTTTGACAAGGCGCTGCGTCTGGCGCATTACGAACAGCGAAGCTATTACTCGGTACCGCGCGGCTTTGCGCTGGCCACACAGCTGGAGCAGATCAAGGCGGACGGCACGCCGATGTCCGGGGCGGATCGCTGGAAAATTGGCACGCCGTCGGTAGGCAATCTGTCGCTGCTGACCTTCATCAAGGCGCTGGCCTACGCGCCGGCCGGCTATTACCGGGCCATTGTCTTCGTCGTCACCGACGCCCCGTGGGTGCAGTCGGCCACGGCGCCGAGCGAAGCCCAGATCCAGGGCTGGGCGGGCGGCGGCGCCCATTCGCTGCCGGCATCGATAGGCGCCCTGCCGTATGGCGAGGGCTACCATGCCCAAGCCTTGATTTACGAGTTTCAGAAAGACAGCTCGGGCCCGGCCAGGACCTTGCTCCCAGGGACGGTTTCTGCGGAAACGCATCTCGACAAGGGGGGCATCTGGGAACCCCTGAGCATTCTGTGAAGCCGGGCGGGGCACGGGACTGGCATGGCTAATCCGGTCTTCATCAGTTATCGGCGCAGCGACACGACCGGTGAAGCCGGTCGGCTGGCCGACGCGCTGGAAAGCCAGCTCGGGGCCGCCTGCGTCTTTCGAGATGCGGACGATATCCCGGCCGGCGAGGATTTTGAGGCAATGCTGAAGCGTGAGCTGGCCGAAACCGGCGTGGTCGTTGTGCTCATTGGCAAGCACTGGCTGGCCGAGCTGACCCGCCGTCAAAGCTTGCCGGAACGGGATTTCGTGCGTATCGAGATCGCTACCGCGCTGCGTCTGGGCAAGCGCGTGATCCCGGTATTGCTGCAAGGAGCTGAATTGCCGAGCCCGGGATCGTTGCCGGATGAGCTTCGGCCCCTGGTCAATCGCCAGGCGCTCAGCCTGCGTGACGAAGCATGGGCGCAGGATGCCGGACGGCTTGCCGACGCCATTGGCCGCCCCTATGCCTGGCGGAACGTCGCGCTACGCGCCTTGCTTTTCATGGTCGCCATCGTCGTCTCGACCAAGTACGCAATCGGCACCCTGGCGCCGCATGCCACCCACCAGATCGAGGTGGCACGCGGCGTCATTATCGCAGCGCTGGCGCTGTATATCGGTGTAGAGTGGCTCTTGTGGTGGAAGCAAAAACGGAAGGGACGTTGAATTTTGTGGTCGACTGATATCAATCGCGTGGGCAAAGCATCATGGCTGTCGGTCCACTTTGCGCGGGTGATGAAACCTGACGGTCCGAAATTCAATAGTCGGCTCTGGCTGTCCGGCGCGCTGACGCTCATCCTTTTCGTGGCCATGGCCATGCATTCCTCGCCGTTGTCGCCCAGCATCCCGATCATTCAGCTCACCTTTGACGAAGCGGCCTTCAAGGCCGTTCTCGCACAATGGGGGCCGAACGGTGTGGAGTTGTTCCGTACCCACTTTTTTATCGACTTTTCCTTCCTGACAAGCTACGGCGTGTTCGGCTATCTCCTGGGCAGGCATATCACTCGCCGGCACAACGCCAACCCTTCGGCACGCCATTTCCTGATCTGGGCATTGCCGGCAGCAGCCGCGCTGGATGCCTGCGAAAACCTGCTCCACCTCAGTTTCATCGCCTATGGCGCCCACCCGGCACCGGGCGCCTACCTGCTGGCCGGCTTGGTTGCCAGCGGCAAATGGCTACTGATTGCCGCCTTCGTGATCGGTCTGATTGTCGTGCCCAGCGGATTGCTGCGGTCAACCGGAAAAGTGGGCCGAAACTGAAATTTTTCGCGCGGTTTATTCAGGCGGCCGCATCAATCAGCGCATCAAATGCCTTGTCTGCATCCCGGCTGCGGCGTACCTCGACCCTGCGCACCTTGCTCAAACCGGGGCCAAAGGCGGCTCTCAGAACAGCCTGATCGGTAGTGTCGTCGATCACCAGCACCAGCCGCTGCGGCGGCAGCCGTTGCGCCAGCTGCTGCAACTCGAATTCGCAACCGCGACGCGCCTGCGTAATGCCGCGAACATCCATGATCACCGCGTCGGCGCGATACATCAGTTCAACAATGGTGGCCTGCCAGCTGGAATCGCGGCAGCAGAACTCGTTGATCCGGAAGCGCCCGTCGGGGTCGGGTGCCAGATCCAGCGTTGCCAGCTTGGCATCGAGGCTGGCGCGCGACGTGACGAACAGGTCATCGACCCGCCCGGTGAGCCAGCGCAGATAATCGCCGGCATCGATGGTGCGGGCAGTGACATCCGGCGCGGCAATCATGGTGACCGGGCCGATCAGGCGCCAGCGCGCCGCGACGCGATCAAACAGACGTTCGGTGCGTGCCGTATAGCCGAAGATACGCAGCAGCAGCAAGGTCCGCGCCGGCCCCGCGGCCGCTTTGCTGCTGACCCCAAAGCCCTTCATCAACCAGTGATTCAGCGGCGCGAACATGGCAATCTCAGCAAACGTCATCAGCAGCGCAAACACCGGACGATTGGTCGCCGATATCATTTCAAGACCCACGGTGGCCACCAGCATCAGCCACCAGGTACGGGCCAGCAGTTGCGCATCGGAAAAGCGCTTGGCCTCGTAATCGCCGGCCAGTCGGCGCAGGCGCAACCAGGCCAGCCAGCCGACCGGCAGGGCGATGAGCATGAATACACCATTCATGCCGAGCTTGAGCACCCATGGTGTTCCAAACTCCGTACCGGCCAGCAGGAAAGTCAGGCGAGTGCCGGCAAATGGTGCCAGACCGAAAACCAGCAAGGCAGCAAAGGTGATCGGCGCCACGCCGCGCAGACGCACGGGCCAGGACATCAGCCAGAACAGCCCGGCCATCCAGAGCTGGTTCCAGGCCATCTGAAAGAACAGCCAGAACAGACCCAATATTTTCCAGTCAACCGGCCGCCCGCCAATCCATCGCTGAATCGCCGCGGTGACCAGCACCAGTACGGCAAATGAAAGCATCATCGCGACCAGGCTGCCCACCATCCGCAACGGTGTCAGCGCCAGCGATACAGCGATCATCGGTACGGCCGCCAGCGCATGACAAAACGTCATCGCAAGAATCTGGGCGGGTGACAAGCCCATGTCCCCCGCCCACAGGTAGGCAACGGACATCGGCAGGCTGCAAACCAGCGTGGTTGACAGCCACGCAGCGACGATGCGCCAGCGCATCGACCGCTCGTACGCGCGAAGATCACCCGCGGCGTGTCGGGCCTCGGCCACCGCCGGCGCCGCAGGGAGCGGCAGCACCGCGCCATCACCGAGCATCATGCCGCCGAGGATGGCCTGCCGGTAACGCCAGAGCACAAACAGCGCGACCAACACCGTGACCAGCACGCTGTTGGTAAAGTGCACACTCAGTTCACCACCGTTCATTGCCTGCTCCCGACGGGCCAGAATGGTGCTAGCCTACTGCTAACGTCATCATCAGGAAACAGTCTTGAGCAGTCCGCCTCCCAACGCCGCGAATAGCAAATTCCGCGGGCGCGAATGGCGCCGATTTTTGCTGGCAACGGTCGCGATTACCTTGCTCTATCTCGGTGTTCAGACTATCTGGATGTTCGGTGCCAGCCACCTGGCCCATATTGGCTGGACAGTCAATGACCCGGCGAAAACCTATGCCGCGGAGGCCGCCGCGATCGCCGAAAAAACACGGGCGCGCGAAGCAACGCTTGACCCGCAATTTGCGCGCAGGACCTTCGAACTCGGTTTCGAATACGGCTACCTGAGCCAATGGCTGGGCGGCTACGGCCGTCAGTCCGATGAAATCATGCGGCAACTGTCACGACCCGTCGATGGGCACATCCGCCGCCTGAACGAACTGGCCGAACAACTTGGCGTCGCTCCGATAGACCGCCTGCCGGTGAATACCGCAGCGGATTTCGGGGAGTTGACCCAGCGTATCGAAGCGGACCCGGCGGGCGCCGCAGGGCGCATCGAGCAAGCCGGCTCACTGCGCCTGCGCCATCTGTTCCTGTTCGGCGCGCACGTCGGCACACAAACGGCCGCCCTCGAATCTTCCGGCGACATCGTGCCCATTCCCGCCACCGAATTGATCGGCATGCATGCAACCCTGGCGGGTGTCCCCGAAGCCCAGTGGCGACCGCTGGCCCGGGTGGCGCGCGGCACACACGAAGAAGCCCGTCGCAACTACCGCGAGGCCATCATGCGTTTGAAATCCCTGTGGCCGTAGGAACGGGCAATTTCAATTTCTGCCGTTTTTTCCCGTTGACCGCAGAAACCCGTCTGCACGCCGCTATTGCTGGACCGGTTTGCTCAACTGATTCTTGATGATCGGCCCAACCGTCTGCCAGGCATAGCTGCTGACTCCGACGACCAGCGCGAAGCCGATGACCAGTTGAATGAGCAAGATGATTAGATCCGACTGCTGCTTGCTCATCTTGCGACCCGGATTGGTAGCCCCGCAACCGGGGCAGGCGATGGCCGAGATATCGACCTGATGACCGCAGGCGCGGCATGGAAGGAGCGGCATGGCGACTCCCTGAACGTTTTGGCGATTATAGGCCACCCCGTCGCGTGGTAGCATTGGACGCAATGAACTCCCCCCGCCATCCACCCGCCATCCTGGTCATGGGCCCCACCGCCTCAGGAAAGACGGCGCTCGCCATGGCATTGGCCGACCGCTTTCCTCTCGAACTGATCAGCGTCGACTCGGCCCAGGTGTTTCGTGACATGGATATCGGCACCGCGAAACCCGACAGCGATACGCTGGCCCGTTACCCGCATCGGCTGATCAATCTGATTTCACCCGAAGAAAGCTATTCAGCCGCCCGCTTCCGCGCCGATGCGCTGACCGCCATGGACGAAATCACCGCGATGGGCAAGGTGCCGCTGCTGGTCGGCGGCACGATGCTCTATTTCCGCGCATTGCTGCAGGGATTGGCCGAGTTGCCCCAGGCCGACGCAGCGCTGCGCGCCGAAATCGATGCCGAAGCTGCTGCCGATGGCTGGCCGGCGATGCACGCCAAACTGGCTGCGCTTGACCCGACAACCGCCGCACGCCTGCATCCGACGGACAGCCAGCGCCTGCAGCGCGCCCTTGAAATCTGCCGCCTGAGCGGCCGCCCGATGTCCGAACTACTGGCCGAAAGCGAGCAACAGCGGCCGCCCTATGATTTCCTGTTGATCAGCCTGCTGCCCTCTGACCGCGCAGTGCTGCACAAACGCATTGAACGGCGCTTTGACGAAATGCTGCTCGGTGGGCTGGATGACGAACTGGCCATACTGCGCCAAAAATACGCGCTGCACGCCAATCTGCCGTCCATGCGCTGCGTCGGCTACCGGCAGATGTGGGATGCGCAGGATGGCCTGTGCAGCAAGCCGGAAATGCGCAACCGTGGCGTCTTTGCCACCCGCCAGTTGGCCAAGCGCCAGATCACCTGGCTGACGAATTCTTTCGATGCCGAGAATTTCGATTGTCTGGACCCGGCGCTGACCGAGAAAGTCAGCGCCCGAACCCAGGTGTTTCTCAGCTCTTCAACATCAGCTTGAGGTCGTCGGCCAATGCTTCAAGCTGGCCGATAATGGTCAGCGAAGCATCCTGCGTACCGACGACGCGCAGCATGAATTCGTTGGCCATGTTGCTCAAGCGCTCCTCCTGATTTTCCATCAGGCCAAGATGGATGAAGGCCTTGGTCAAGGCCTCCTGAAAATCAATCATCACCTGAGTCAGTTCAAAACTGTTGCGCCGGTAATTGTTCTGCACACCATCCAGCGTTGAATAGAGCCGCGGCAGCGCCGCCTCAATCCCGGCCCGCCGCTGTGATGATTGCATTTCGGTTTCGATGGCCTTGAGACGGGCATCGGCCCCCTCGGCCAGCAGCGCGCCATTGTCGCGAATGCGACCGCATCGATCGCTGTCTTCCAGCGGCATGTTGTTGACCATCAGGGTGACCCGACCGTAGTTGAAGGCGCAGCGCGACTTGAACTGAAAAATCCGGCCGCTGTTGCGGACATGATTGAGCACCGAGACTTCCAGCGGCACGTTGTGACCGTTCTGGCTCAGTGACAACACCTCGTCGCCAAGCCGCATCTGCACGGCCGCCTGCAGGTCATACTGACCCATCGCCTGGAGCAGTTCCGAGGCCAGTTCGTCGACCGTGTTGCAGGCAAAGGATTTACTGAGAAATTGCAGCACAACACCCAGCTCACCCATGCTGACCATGGCGGCCATGGCTGTCCGTTGCGCGTAGCCGGCCTGCTCGCGCAGGGCTTTCTTTTCTTCAATGATGCGCCCGGCAACATTTACCTTGCCGAGCAACTCGGCCGGGTCAAAGGGCTTCTGGATAAAATCGTCGCCCCCGGCTTCATAACATGCCATGCGGGTTTCACTATCGTCGCCGGCCGAAACGAAAAGCACAGGAATATCCTGAGTGTCCCAATCATCCTTCAGACGGCGGCACAACGTGTAACCATCCATTTCCGGCATTGATACATCCAGCAGGAAGAGATCGGGCTTCGCTTCCGCCAATCGATTCAGACATGCCTCGGCCGACGCAAATTTTTCCAGTTCGCAGACACCATCCAGTGCTACGGACAATACGTCGAGAATAATTTGATCATCATCGACTACAAAAACACGCAGGCTTGCGTCCATGCATCCACTCCGATTTTCAATTTTCTATATATTGGAGTTTTTGTCGAAATTCAGCAAGCATTGGATTCGGTGATGACGACCTCTTTTTTCGCCGCCAACAGCGAATAAACCGTCGGCACCACGAACAGCGTGAAAAATGTGCCCAGCAGCAGGCCACCGACGATGACCCAGCCAATCTGCTGCCGCGACTCCGCTCCTGCCCCGGTCGCCAGGGCCAGCGGCACGGCACCGAGGACCATGGCACCGGTCGTCATCAAAATGGGCCGCAGACGCAGGAAGGCGGACTCGATGACCGCCTCCTTGATAGACATACCCTTCTCCTGTAATTGATTGGCGAACTCGACGATCAGGATGCCGTGCTTGGTAATCAGGCCGACCAGCGTGACGAGACCGATCTGGCTATACACATTGAGTGTCCCGTTGGCTAACCACAGGGCGAGCAGCGCACCCGCCATCGACAAGGGCACGGTGAGCATGATGATGAAGGGATCACGGAAGCTTTCAAATTGCGCGGCCAGCACCAGGTAGATGAAGGCCAGCGCAAGGCCGAAGGTCAAGGCCAACGACGACGAAGATTGGCGGAACTCGCGCGACTGACCGTTGTAATCGACGGCGTAGCCTGGTTTTAATACCTGATTGGCAACGCCATCCATATAGGTCAGCGCCTCGCCCAGCGTATAGCCCGGCGACAGATTGGCGGTAATCGTTACTGCCCGGCGCTGGCCGAAGTGATTCAACTCGCGCGGGCTGATCGTTTCCCTGACCGACACCAGATTTTCCAGCGAAATCATGCTGCCATCGCGCCCACGAACGTAGATATCGTGAATATCGTCCGGATTCCGGCGCTCGACATCCGCAACTTGGACGATCACGTCGTACTGTTCGCCATCGCGCTTGAAGCGCGTGACCTGTCGGCCACCGAGGAAGGTTTCGAGCGTCCGGCCGATGGTTTCGACCGGCACCCCCATATCCGCCGCCTTGTTGCGATCAACGTCGACCGACAGTTCGGGCTTGTTCAACTTGAGGTCCGTATCAATATTCTGCAGCCCCGTATTTTTCGCCAGTTCGCCGAGAAACTGCCCGGTTACCTTCTGCAACTCTTCGTAACTGGCGGAGGTCACGATCACGTAGTTGACCGGTCGCTCCCGGGCACTCTGCCCCAGCGATGGCGGGGTGATCGGGAAGGCCATGACGCCCGGAATCTGGCCAAACCTGGGAAACAGCTCCTTGGCAATGGCGAGCGAATTGCGCTTGCGCAAGGCCCAGTCGTTCAGACCCAGCACGGAAATCCCTTGGCTGACGGTCGGGTTGCCAGCCACCACGAAATAACGCTCGACATCCTTGGTCTGGCTATAGATACCTTCGATCTCCCGGGCATATTTTTCGGTGTAGTTCAGTGTCGCCCCTTCCGGGGCAATGAACATGCCGAAAATGATCCCGCGATCCTCGATCGGCGCCAGTTCCGACTTCAGCGCCTTGAGCAGGACGCCGCATGAAGCGGCGACAACGAGGAAGCCGACCAGCACCATCCAGCGTCGATTGAGCGATGCGGTCAGCACCTTTTTATAGCCGGTATTGAGCCAGTTGAGAAAACCTTCAATCAGCATGAAGGCCTTGCCATGCGTGTCGTCGTGCTTCAGCAAGATCGAGCACATCATCGGCGACAGGGTCAGCGCGACGAAACCGGACACCAGCACGGCCCCGGCCAGCGTCAGCGCAAATTCGATGAACAGCTTGCCGGTGCGACCTGTCATGAAGGCCACCGGGGCGTAAACCGCGGCCAGCGTCAGCGTCATGGCCACCACGGCAAAGCCGATCTCCTTCGCCCCCTGCAAGGCGGCCTGTCGGCGCGGCATGCCCTCCTCGATATGCCGGTAAATGTTTTCCAGCACGACGATGGCGTCATCCACCACCAGACCAATGGCCAGCACCAAGGCCAGCAAGGTAAGCGTGTTGATCGTGAAGCCAAGGGCGAACATGATGCCGAAGGCGCCAACCAGCGACACCGGGATGGTCACCAGCGGAATCAGCGTCGCCCTGAAATTGCGCAGGAAGAAGAAAATGATGGCCAGCACGAGCAGGATCGCTTCGCCGATGGTCTTGAACACCGATTCGATCGAGCGATCGATGAACACCGAGGAGTCGTAAGACAGATCGGCGGTCATCCCGGCGGGCAGTTCGGCGGTGATCTTAGGCAGATCGGCGCGCAATGCCTTTGACAATTCAAGCGGATTGGCCGTTGCCTGCTTGATGACCCCGAGTGCGACCGCCGAGCGGCCCTTGAACCGAACCGAACTGCGTTCTTCCGCCGCCCCGATTTCCACCCGCCCGAGATCACGGATACGCACCGGATAGCCGTTAACGGTCTTGACCACCGCCGCGCCGAATTCCTCGGGCGTTTTCAGATCGGTGTTGGCCACCACCGAAAATTCACGTTCGCGACTTTCGATCCGCCCTGCCGGCACCTCGACGTTCTGCTTGCGCAGCGCATCCTCAACATCCGCCGGGGTCAGTTGATAGGCCGCCAGACGCTGCTTGTCGAGCCAGATGCGCATGGCAAACTTGCGGTCGCCGAAAACGCGCACGTCGGCCGCGCCGGGCAAGGTTTGCAGGCGCGGCTTGACGATGCGGGTGGCGACATCGGTGACTTCCAGCGCGGAATGCTTGTCGGACGAAAAGGCGATCCAGATGACGGGATTGGCATCCGCCTCGACCTTGGCAATCACCGGCTCATCAACCGCATCCGGCAACTTGTTGCGGACGCGGGACACCCGATCGCGGACATCGGAAGCGGCAGAATCAGGGGCGCGCTCCAGCTTGAAACGCACTGAAATCTGGCTGTTTTCGGCCCGCGAGATCGACGTGATGACCTCGACGCCTTCAATCCCTGCCAGCGAATCCTCCAGCGGCTTGGTGACCTGCGACTCGATGATCTCCGCCGAGGCACCGCGATAGGTCGTGCCAACCGTCACCACCGGCTCATCAATCTTCGGGTATTCGCGTACCGGCAACCGGGTGTAGGACACGATGCCCAGCAACATGATGACCAGCGACAAAACGGTGGCAAAGACCGGCCGTTTGATGCAAAGGTCGGAAATCCTCATTTGTCGGCGGCGCCCGGCTTGACGGATGCAGCCGCTGGCGGCACGCCATCGCCAACGGCCTTGACCGACGCCCCGTCGCGCAATTTCAACTGGCCGGCGGTGACGACCAGATCACCTTCTGCCAGACCGTCAACCACCTCGACCTGCGCCGCGCGACGCACCCCCAGACTGACCTTGGTCAGCGCCGCCTTGCCATCGAGCACCTTGAACACGGCCGGCTGCCCGCCCGGAACGATGGCTTGCTCAGGCACCATCAGCACCCCTTTTCGCTCGCCAAACAACAATCGGACACGCACGAACATGCCCGGCCGCAATGTGCCGGCTGCGTTATCAAGTCGGGCCCGGGCGGAAATGGCCCGGCCGTTCTGATCGACCATCGGGTCAACCGCATCCAGCACCGCGGTGAACCGCTTGCCCGGCAACGCATCACTCAAGACTTCGACCCGCTGGCCTTTGGCAATACGCCCGAGATAGGTCTCCGGCAACTTGAAATCCACGCGCAGGGTGGCGACATCTTCGATGTTGATCAGGTCCTGACCGTCCTTGACGTAATCGCCCACGCTGACGTTGCGTAACCCCAGCATGCCCCTGAACGGCGCCTTGATGCGCATTTTGGCTGCCTTCGCTTCAGCCAGCAAAACGGCCGCTTCCTGCACTTTCAGGGTGGCGGCAGACCCATCTAGCGCCTGCTGACTGAGGAACTTCTTGCCGACCAGTTCAGCGTTGCGCTGATAGCTGCTACGCGCCAGCGCCAGATTAGCCCGCGCCTGCTGCAATTCGGCATCCTGAATCGCTGCATCAAAGACCACCAGCACAGCGCCCTTGCCAACGACCGCACCATCCTTGAAGCTGATCGCAGCAATCCGGCCCGCAATTTCAGGGCGCAACACCACGGATTCATTCGATTTCAGGGTACCGACCGCCAACGCGTCATCCGAAAAATCGCTGGTCGCCACTTTGGCGACTTCAACAGAAATCGGGAAACCGGCGGGAGCACCGCCGGCAGCCGGCTTGGCAGGCACGGGCGAGTTGCCCGCCGCCAGCGGAGCCGTCGCCGGCGCGCGATTGGCGGTGTAAGCGGTGTAGGCCAGGCCAGCCAAGCCGACAAGCGCAATCGCAATAATTCCGAAACGGGTATTTTTCTTCATGGCATTCGGCAAGATTCCGGACTGACCGAATAGTCAGCAGCGACGGGGATTGTAACGAAGGGACCGAGTCGACAGAAGAAAATTCAAGTGGCCGTCAGTCGCCATCCTGTTTTTCAAAATCGGGCAATTTTTCCGGTTGACCGCGCCCCAAAGGAAGTCCTCCCGGGGGACAAGACGTGCATTCGTCTTCCTGCTCAAACGCGGCATGACAGGATTCGCCACCGCGCCCGATTTTTCCGCCCGGCAATGGCATGACGCGAACCATGACCACACCGGCGCGAATCATGTTGAGGTATTCCGCCACACCCCGCGACACGTCGATGATGCGTTTGCGGTGCTTTGCGTGCATGCGGTCATTGACCTTGACGATGGCACAACGGTCGTTATCTATCCGCCGGACAGCCAGCACGGTACCCAAGGGAAAGCGGTTGCTGGCGGCCGTAAAGAGATTGACGTCGAAGACATCGCCAGTCGACGTTTTGCGCCCCTGAAAGCCGCTGCCATAAAAACTGGCATGCCCGTGGAGCCCGGAAGTACTCCCATCCTGCAGGTCGGCCTGCCCGAAGGCCTCGGCCGTCGAGCGACCATGCGCGCGATGCGGAGTTTTAATCCGTTGTGAATGTCTGGCATGCCGGCTGGCGGCATGGCGGGCGGTAGCCGGTTTGGCGGATACCTTCTTGCTCGCCGCCCAGACAGTCGACGAGCCGTTCAGCAAGAGCAGGCCGCAGAGAACTGCTGCGACCCGCCACTGCCACTTAGACCACAAGCGTCTGCGCTTCGTCACCAGCGCGCGCCCGAATCTTGCCGATGCGATACACCGCTTCGCCCTGCGCCTTGAGCTCAGCCATCGCCGCGTCGGCATCGGCTGCCGCCACGACAACCACCAGACCGATACCGCAGTTGAAGACGCGGTGCATTTCGTTCTCGGCGACGTTGCCTTCAGCCTGCATCCAGTCGAACAGCTTGGGACGCGGCCAGGCGGCCTTTTCCAGCTCGGCTACGGTGTTTTCCGGCAGCACGCGCGGCACGTTTTCGAGCAGGCCGCCACCAGTGATGTGAGCCATGCCCTTGATGTTGACCTTTTCCATGGTCGCCAGCACCTGCTTGACGTAGATGCGGGTCGGCGCCATGACCACGTCGGCCAGCGTGCGCTCGCCGTCGAACTTGGCGTTCATGTCCGGCTTGGAACGCTCGATGATCTTGCGGACCAGCGAGTAGCCGTTGGAGTGGGCGCCGGAGGAAGCCAGACCGAGCACCACGTCACCCGGGGCGATCGACGCCTTGCCATCGATCGCCTTGGACTTTTCCACAACACCCACCGCGAAGCCGGCCAGATCATATTCACCGGCCGGGTACATGCCCGGCATTTCAGCAGTTTCACCACCGATCAGCGCGCAACCGGCCAGTTCGCAACCCTTGGCGATACCGCCAACAACCGCAGCCGCCGTATCGACATCGAGCTTGCCGCAGGCGAAGTAATCGAGAAAGAACAAGGATTCAGCGCCCAGCACCAGAATGTCATTGACGCTCATGGCAACCAGATCCTGCCCGACGGTGTCGTGACGATTCAAGTCAAAGGCCAGGCGCAGCTTGGTGCCGACGCCATCGGTCCCGGAGACCAGCACCGGCTCCTTGTAGCGCTTCGGCACTTCGAACAGCGCGCCGAAACCGCCGATGCCGCCAAGCACGCCGTCGCGCAGGGTTTTCTTGGCCAGCGGCTTGATACGTTCGACAAGGGCATCGCCGGCATCGATATCGACGCCGGCATCACGATAGGAGAGGGAAGTAGTCTGGGTCATGGTCAGGTCTGGGCCGGTGACGGCGTAGGTGGCAGCCAATACGCCGCCGGAAAAAAGTGCAATTTTACCCGAAACCGTTCACGCCCCCTAACCGCTGGTGCGCCGAGTCCGCTGCGGTCAACGGCAAAAAACGGTCAAAAACAAAAACCGGCCCACCGCCAACCATCGCCCGAATCTTTTTCCTTCCCGCAGGGTCTGACGGCGGGATGCACTTCGCCGATGGTCGTGCCACCGAGTACAGCAATGCAAGCACGGTCATTCCAGCCTATCATTGCCCGGCTACCGCCATCACACCCGACAATCCACCCCCACCAGACGAATGGAACACGCCATGCAAAAACTCAAGCTGACCTATTTTGACTTTCCCGGCGGCCGCGCCGAGCCAGCCCGCCTGGCCCTGCACCTCGGCGGCATTCCATTCGAGGACTTTCGATTTGCGCCCAGTACCTTTGCTGAGGTCCGCAAGACCACACCATTGAATCAGGTACCGACGCTGCACGTTGATGGCGTACAAGTCACGCAAAGCGATGCCATCACCCGCTACGCCGGCAAGCTCGCCGGCCTGTATCCGGCTGACAACTTCCAGGCCCTGCTCTGTGATGAAATCCTGGGGGCGCTGGAGGACGTGAATATCAAACTCGGTGCCACCTTCGGGCTGAGCGGCGAAGCCCTCGAAACCGCTCGCCACTCATTGGTGACCGGCGCCTTGCCCCAATACCTGGGCTGGCTGTCGGCGCAACTCGACAGCCACGGCGGCAGCTATTTTGCCGACCATCGCCTGACCATCGCCGACCTCAAAGCCTTCGTTCTGGTGCGCTGGCTCTGTTCCGGCAAGCTTGACCACATTCCGGCCGACCTGGTCGACACGGTTGCACCCAAGCTCAAGGCACACATGCAACGAATCGCCAGCACGCCGGCCATCGCGGAGTACTACAAAGCACTCGGCCTGGCTTGACCCGGAACCATCACCATGGAACGCTGCCCCTGGAGCGAAGGATTCGACCTCTACCGCGAATACCATGATCACGAATGGGGCGTGCCGCTTCACGACGACCGCGCCCTGTTTGAACTGCTCATCCTGGAAGGAGCCCAGGCGGGCCTTTCATGGGCAACCGTCCTGAAAAAGCGGGAACACTATCGCCACGTCTTCGACGGTTTCGACCCGCACCAGATTGCCCTGTACGATGACCGAAAGGTGGCGGCCTTATTGGCCGATCCCGGCATCATCCGCAATCGCGCCAAAGTGGCCGCCACGATACAAAATGCGCGATCCTATCTGGCGCTGGAAGCCGGCGGTCAGTCGTTCAGCCGCTTTCTCTGGGCCTTTGTCGATGGTCAGCCGATCCTGAACCATTGGCAATCCCTGTCCGAAGTCCCGGCCAAGACCGCACAGTCCGATGCCATGAGCAAGGCGCTGACGGGCGCCGGATTCAAGTTTGTCGGATCAACTATCTGCTACGCCTTCATGCAGGCGTCCGGCATGGTCAATGACCACCTGACGGACTGCCCACGTCACCGCGCCGTTCAGAAAATCAATCATTCCTGACGCTACGATCAGCCAACAAAAGCACCAATCCCCATACGTCCCTCCGGCCTGACAGCGCGGCTCTGCTAAAATCGCGGGTCCGATTTTTTGGCGCCGGTTTTTTGATGGGCGGGCGCCCGCCCCGTGGAGAAAGCAATGACCCAGTCCCCCCTCATTCAGGATCTGCAGGATCGCGGCCTGATCGCCCAGATCACCGACGCGGCGGCGCTCGACAAACTGCTGACAGAGGAATCGGTAACGCTCTATTGCGGCTTCGACCCGACGGCCGACAGCCTGCACCTCGGCCATCTCGTCCCGGTGCTGATTTTGAAGCGCTTCCAGCAAGCCGGCCACAAGCCCATCGCGCTGGTCGGCGGCGCCACCGGCATGATCGGCGACCCGAGCTTCAAAGCCACCGAACGCAAGCTGAATACACCGGACATCATCGCCACCTGGGTCGACAAGATCCGCGGCCAGGTCGCCCCCTTCCTGAACTTCGAAGGCCCGAATGCGGCGATCATGGCCAACAATTACGACTGGTTCGGCGGCATGAACTGCCTCGAATTCATGCGCGACATCGGCAAGCACTTCTCGGTTAATGCCATGATCAAGAAGGAATCGGTGATGCAGCGCCTGCAGCGCGAAGACCAGGGGATTTCCTACACCGAGTTCTCCTACAGCCTGCTGCAGGGCTACGACTTCGCCGAACTCTACAAGCGCCACGGCTGCGTCCTGCAGATCGGCGGTTCCGACCAGTGGGGCAACATCGTCGCCGGCACCGACCTGACCCGCCGCCTGCACCACAAGCAGGTCTATGGACTGACCCTGCCGCTGATCACCAAGGCCGATGGCACCAAGTTCGGCAAGACCGAATCCGGCGCCATCTGGCTCGACCCGAAAAAGACCTCGCCCTACGCCTTCTACCAGTTCTGGCTGAACACCGCCGACGCTGACGTCTACAAGTTCTTGCGATTTTTCACCTTTTTACCGGTCGACCGTATCAACGAGATCGAGGCGACTGACAAGGCCAGTGGCACCAAGCCCGAAGCCCAGCGCATCCTGGCCGAAGAAGCGACCCGCCTGGTGCACGGCGAAGTCGCCCTGATGGCTGCCCGCCGCATCACCGAATGCCTGTTCTCCGGCCAACTCGCCGATCTGACCGAAAACGACCTCGAACAACTCGCCCAGGACGGCATGCCCGGTGTCCAGCTCGACAAGGCCAATACCAGCCTGATCGACGCGCTGGCCGCCGCCGGCCTGGCCAAGTCCAAGTCCGAAGCACGCAGCTTCATCCAGAGTGGCAGCGTCAGCATCAACGGCCAGAAGGCCGATACGATCGACCATCAGATTGCGGGCAATGAGCGCCTCTACGGCCGCTTCACCATCCTGCGTCGCGGCAAGAAGAACTACGGTCTGCTCAGCTGGCTGTAATTCCGGTCAAAAACCAGAAAGGGCGCCGACAAGTCACATTGTCCAGCGCCCTTTCTGCGTCTCAAGCAGCCTGAAAAGACCGTCAGGCTCTCCTGTTGGCATCCTCAATCAAGGGCTTGAGACTCAGATCGTATTTCATCAAGTGATTCAGCACCCACCTGGACACATTGGGCAGCAAGGCATCAACCGCACCGTAGCCGCCGGATATCGATGTCAAATGAATTTGCGAAATCTCGTCCATGATCTTGGTATGCGCAGCCACATGCTGATCAAACAATTCACCCTTCAGACCGATTTTCTTCATTAACGCTTCTTCATAGTCGAAGTGTTGCGCCAGTCTGCCGGTCAGTTCAGACATGATTTCATTGCATTTGTATGCAGCCCCCGGATCACCGGACAGCTTTTTCAAAGCATCCATACACTCGAACAATCCATCATGCTGACGGTCGAGCAAATGGTCACCCACCTGAAATGGTGCTGGCAGAAAACGAAAATCCTGGTTGAACATGAAGTCAGTCACCCGCACGTCGTACTATTAATCGTTACCCCAATGACAAGATATACCTGCGCCTTGCAAGGATTGCATAACACCTTGTTTCGACCACCAAGGCTTGTTGATCCATCAAGAAATGCAGGCATTTATAATTCTTCAGATGATTATTTAAGATAATTTTACAGCACGACCACCCCGAAATTCGTGAGCTAGCTCACGGGCAGAGTTGAATTCAGCGGACCAGCCCTTAACTGGCCTGCCGTGATCCAGCCTGCATTACCGTTCCCTCCGCGTAACCCCATCCCCGACCTTTAGCGTCTATCCAAGCGGCCGTTCGAGCAGAAGCAAGGCGGCAAGGTCCGTTGAGCACAGATGCTAAAATCGCCGTCCCTGTACTGTTCCTACCGCCCGATGCGTCAGCTGATTCTCGATTTGCTTCCCGAAAGCCCGCCCTCGCTGGACAATTTCGTTGCCGGCGGCAATGCGGAGACGCTGGCCTTGTTCACCGAGTGGCTGGCCGGAACGCGCCTCGATACGTCGTTCTGCCTGTGGGGCGAGGCCGGTTCCGGACGTTCACATTTGCTGCAGGCAAGCGGCTTTGCCTATTTCGATGCCGCGCTCGACCCGGCCCTGAACAAAGCGCCGGTATGCGAACAACTGGCCGTCGATCACGTTGAATTGCTGAACGACGCTGGCCAGGTTGCCCTGTTCAACCATTTCAACCGCCTGAAAATGTCCAGTGGCATGCTGCTGACCGCAGCCGGACAGCCACCGGCTCATCTCGAGCTGCGCGAAGACCTGCGCACTCGCCTGGGCTCCGGTCTGATCTGCCGCTTGCAAGCGCTGACCGACGCCGAAAAAGCGGAAGCGCTGGCCACCCAGGCCAAAGAGCGTGCATTGAAGCTGACCCCGGAACTCATCGATTACGTGATGCGTCACGCGTCCCGAGACATGCGCACCTTATCGTCGATCATCGTCGCCCTCGATCAATACACGCTGGAACAGAAGCGGGCCGTCACCCTGCCGTTGCTGCGCGAACTGCTCCAATCGCCGCCAGGCTGATGCCGTGCAGGCTGTTACCCTGTACGAATCGCTATCCGAGAGACCAGACGCATGAGTCATGACAAGTCCCCCACCGGCACCTGCCTCGTCTGCGGCAAACTTTTCCCGTCGCGAGAACTGATCTCCGCGCCGCTGATCCGCGCCAACATCGCCGACGCCATCCGCACCGAGCATCCGGGCTGGTCGAATAGCAGCAGCATCTGCCAAGGCGACCTGGCTCACTATCGCGGGCAATACGTCCATTCCTTGCTCATCTCCGAGAAAGGCGAGCTGTCCGAGCTGGAACAAGAGGTGGTGCGCAGCCTGCAGACCCACCAGATTCTTGCGGCCGATGTCGACAGCGACTATGCCGAAAAATGGAATCTCGGCGAGCGCCTGGCCGACCGAATCGCCACCTTTGGCGGTAGCTGGACTTTCCTCATCCTGTTTGGCCTGTTCATCGCGGCCTGGATCATGGTCAACTCGCTGGTCCTTTACTGGCGCCCGGTCGATCCCTTCCCCTATATCCTGCTCAATCTGCTGCTCTCGTGCCTGGCGGCCGTTCAGGCACCGGTGATCATGATGAGTCAGAACCGCCAGGAGGCGAAAGACCGCCTGCGCGCCCGCAACGACTATCAGGTCAATCTGAAAGCCGAGCTCGAAATCCGCCAGCTTCACGAAAAAATCGATCACCTGCTGTCGCATCAGTGGGAACGGATGATCGAAATCCAGGAAGTTCAGCTCGATTTACTCAATGAATTGCGTCGTCCCCGGTAAACTCCGCTACTGACCTACACTTACGCAAGAAACACCATGAATCTCGCCCTTTTCGACCTCGACAACACCCTGCTGACCGGCGACTCGGATTTTGAGTGGGCGCAATTTTTGATCAGCAAGGGGGTCGTCGACCGCGAGTTGCAGGAAGCGAAGAACATCCAGTTCTATGAGCAATACAAGGCTGGCACGCTCGACATCCACGAATTCCTGAATTTTCAGCTCGCCCCGCTTGCCCGCCATTCACGCGCCGAACTCGATGCCTGGCACCGCGAATACATGACGCACCACATCCGGCCGATCATCGGCCAGGCAGCCCGGGAACTGGTCCAACAGCACCTCGACGCCGGCGACCTGTGCGCCATCGTCACCGCCACCAATAGCTTCGTTACCGGCCCGATCACCCGCGAATTCGGCATTCCGCACCTGATCGGCACCATTCCTGCGGTCAACCTGAAAAACGGGGCATTTTCCGGCATGCCGCGCGGTACGCCCTCCTTCCGCGATGGCAAGATTGAACGCGTCGAAAGCTGGCTCGAATCACTCGGCCTCTGGTGGGGTAGCTTTGGTGACAGTTTCTTCTATAGCGACTCGCATAATGACCTGCCGCTCATGCGCAAGGTCATGACGCCGGTCGCCGTCGATCCGGATGACACTTTGCGCGCCCATGCCCGTGAAATGGGCTGGAAAATCATTACTCTGCGGTAGAATCGGTCTTTTCCCGCAGCGTCCCGAACGCTCATCGAACGGTAATACGTGATCCGCAAATTCATTTCCCGCGTTTTCAGCGGCAAAAAGCCAAAAGCCGGCAAGCATGAACCGGCTGTCATTCCTGTCTCCAGCCACGGCATCACCCGCGACCGCATCAGCAGCGGCAGTCGGCGCGTCTGCGAAACCCTGCAGGGCCATGGCTTCAAGGCCTATGTGGTCGGCGGCGCCGTACGCGACCTGCTGATCGGCGCCGAGCCCAAGGATTTCGACATTGCCACCGATGCCACGCCGGAAGAAGTCCGCCGCGCCTTCCGCCGCTCGCGCATCATTGGCCGCCGCTTTCAGATCGTGCACGTCATGATGGGCCAGGAAACGCTGGAAGTGACTACCTTCCGCGGCATGCTGGACGAAAAGACGAAGACCGACGAGCACGGCCGCGTCCTGCACGACAATGTATTCGGCAGCCATGCCGACGACGCCGCCCGTCGCGATTTCACCGCCAATGCGCTGTATTACGACCCGGCCAGCGAAGCGGTCATCGACTATCACCACGGCGTCGCCGACCTCAAGCAAAAGACCCTGCGCATGATCGGCGAACCGCGTGCCCGTTACCGCGAAGACCCGGTCCGCATGCTGCGCGCCGTCCGCCTCGCCGCGAAGCTCGGCCTGTTCATCGACCCGGACGCGAAAAAACCGATCCGCGAAATGGCCAGCCTGCTCGAGAACGTGCCGGCCGCCCGGCTTTTCGACGAAATGCTCAAGCTGCTGACCTCCGGTCACGCGGTCAAATGCATCACCCAGCTGCGCGATGAAGGCCTGCACCACGGCCTGCTGCCCCTGCTCGACGTCATTCTCGAACAGCCGATGGGCGAGAAATTCGTCATGCTGTCACTGAAAAATACCGATGACCGCATCCGTCAGGACAAGGGCGTTTCGCCCGGCTTCCTGTTCGCCACCCTGCTCTGGCACGAAGTGCTGGCCCACTGGGAAAAGCTCAAGGCCAAGGGCGAAGCGAAGATTCCGGCGCTCTATCAGGCGATGGATACCGTCATCGACGTACAGGGTGAAAAGCTGGCCATCACGCGCCGCATTGCCGGCGACATCAAGGACATCTGGGCGCTGCAACCGCGTTTCGAAGCACGCGCCGGAAAGCGCCCCTACGCCCTGCTCGAACAGCCGCGTTTCCGGGCCGGTTACGATTTTCTCGTCCTGCGCGCCGAATCCGGTGAAGTCGACATGGAACTGGCTGACTGGTGGACGCGCTTCCAGAAGGTTGACGGTGACGAACGGGTTGAAATGCTGCAACCAGAACAGGCTGGCGACAAGAAGCGCCGCCGCCGCAAGAAAAAGCCGGCCGGTGACAGCGCTGTTGTTAGCGCCGCCCAATGAACACCGCTTACATCGCGCTCGGCGCCAATCTGGGCGACCCGGCAGCCACCGTGCGTGCCGCCTTCGCCGCGCTGGCCAACCTGCCGGAAAGTCGGCTCGTCCATAGTTCCTCGCTATACCGCACGGCGCCGGTCGGTATCACGGCACAACCCGAATTCGTCAATGCTGTAGCCCAACTCGAAACCACGCTGGCGCCGGAATCGCTGCTCGATGCGCTGTTTGACATTGAACTGCGGTTCGGCCGCATTCGCGCCGACAAGAACGGCCCACGGACGCTCGACCTTGACCTGCTGCTCTACGACCACCAGTTCATCGACCTGCCGCGCCTGACCCTGCCCCACCCGCGCCTGCATCTGCGCGCCTTCGTATTAAAGCCTCTGGCCGAAATCGCGCCTGATCTGGTCATTCCCGGCCGGGGCCGCCTCGCCGCGTGGTTGCCCGCCGTCGCCAATCAGGGCATTGTGAAGCTGTGACCCTCGTTGGCCTGCACATCCCCGTGCTCTGGCAGACGGTGACGCTGCTGGCACTGTCGAATGTCTTCATGACTTTCGCCTGGTATTCGCATCTCAAGAACCTCAATGACAAGCCGTGGTGGATCGCCGCCCTGCTTTCCTGGGGCATCGCGCTGTTCGAGTACCTGCTCCAGGTACCAGCCAACCGCATCGGCAATACCGAGATGAACCTCGGCCAACTGAAGATTCTGCAGGAAGTGATCACACTGACCATTTTCGTGCCCTTTGTCGTCTTTTACATGGGCCAGCCGCTCAAGCTTGACTACTTGTGGGCGGCACTGTGTATCCTAGGCGCCGTCTATTTTGTTTTCAGGACTTGAGTCTACTCAAACCATGTCTGCCCAAACCATAACCCGCCGCCTGACCCAGGCCGATCTCGCCAAGCTCTACGCCGCCGGCGAAAAAGTTGTCATGTTTACTTGCTACGACGCCAGCTTCGCCCGCCTGATGGATGGCGCCGGCGTTGACTCGATTCTGATCGGCGATTCGCTGGGCAACGTGATTCAGGGGCACGATACGACGCTGCCGGTGACCGTGGCCGACATCGCCTACCACACGGCAGCCGTGAAGCGTGGTTCCGACCGCCCCTTCATCATCGCCGACATGCCTTTCGGCAGCTATCAGGAATCCCCGGAGAGCGCCTTCCGCAATGCCGTGATCCTGATGGCAGCTGGCGCACAAATGGTCAAGCTCGAAGGTGGCCAGGAAATGGCAAAAACAGTCAAATTTCTGGTTGACCGTGGCATTCCGGTCTGCGGGCACGTTGGCCTGACGCCACAGTCGGTGCATGCCATGGGTGGCTACAAGGTCCAGGGCAAGGGCGAAGCTGCAGCACAGCGGCTTAAAGATGATGCCGTCGCGCTGCAGGATGCCGGGGCAACGATGCTCGTCATCGAAGCCATTCCAGCCGTGCTGGCCACCGAAGTCACGGCCATGCTGCACATCATCACCATCGGCATCGGTGCCGGTAAGGAAACATCCGGCCAGGTCATGGTGCTGCACGATGCCCTCGACGTGCCGCCCGGCAAGAAAGCCAAGTTCGTCAAGAATTTCATGGACGGCGCCGCCAGCATTCACGACGCCATTTGCCGTGCCGTTGCTGCCGTCAAGGAAGGCAGCTATCCCGGCCCCGAACACACCTACGCCCCTTAAAACATCATGCAAATCCATTCCGCCATCGCCGACCTGCGTGCGGCGCTGAAAAACCGTGGCCGTGTCGTTTTCGTGCCGACCATGGGCAATCTGCACGCCGGCCATATCAGCCTGATGGAACAAGCCCGCGCCCACGGCGACACGGTCGTGGCATCCATCTTCGTCAATCGCCTGCAATTTGGTCCGAACGAGGATTTTGACAAGTACCCGCGCACCTTCCAGGCGGACTGCGACAAGCTGGCTGCCGCCGGCGTCAACGTGCTGTTCGCGCCGACCGAAGCCGATCTTTACCCGGAACCGCAGGAATACACAGTGGAGCCGCCGGCCATCCAGAACATTCTTGATGGCGAGTTCCGCCCTGGTCATTTCCGCGGTGTCGCCACCGTGGTGCTCAAGCTCTTTAATTGCGTACAGCCCGATGCAGCCGTCTTTGGCAAAAAGGATTATCAGCAGCTCATGGTCATCCGCAACATGACCCGCCAGTTTGCCCTGCCGATTGACATCATCGGCGGCGAAACGGTGCGCGCCGAGGACGGTCTCGCCCTGTCTTCACGCAACGGTTACCTGAGCGAGGCCGAGCGCGCCGAAGCCCCGCGCCTCTATCGCCTGCTCAATAAAATCCGCGATGCCGTCCGGGCAGGCGACAGCGATATCGAAAATTTGGAAACTGGCGTCATTTCCGAGTTGACCGCAGCAGGCTGGAAAACCGACTATGTTGCTGTGCGACAACAGTCGGACCTATCCCCCAAAAAAGCCGGAAACGCCCCACTGGTGGTGCTTGCCGCCAGCCGTCTGGGAGCCACACGGCTCATTGACAACATCGAGATTTGACGCAGCGAAATTATCCATAATTACGCCCGTTGACAGCGTTTCTATTGTCGTTACAATGCGCTTCCCGCAACCGTCTGGATGAGTGAAACCATGCAGAGAACAATGTTGAAATCCAAGTTGCATCGTGTCACTGCAACTCATGCCGACCTGCACTACGAGGGTTCCTGCGCCATTGATGAAGACCTGCTCGAAGCAGCGAACATCAAGGAATATGAGCAGATCGACATCTGGAACGTAAACAATGGTGAGCGTTTCACGACTTACGCCATCCGCGCCGAACGTGGATCAGGCGTCATTTCGGTCAATGGTTCGGCGGCTCGCCGTGCGGCACCGGGTGACATCATGATCATCGCCACCTTCGCGGTCTATAACGAAGTAGAACTGGCTCGCCACGAACCCGATCTGATCTACGTCGATTCGCAAAACCGCATCGTGCGCCGTGGTCACAAGATTCCGGTCCAGGCTGCTGCCTGAACGAGAACTAATTCACGCTCATCAAAAAAACCCGCCACATGGCGGGTTTTTCTTTTCTGTACAATACATCACAAAAATTCACACTATGAAGCGGGAGACAAACCATGGGCGTTGTTTTCGCCAAGACCCGCAAAGGGCAGGACGAAATCGCCACGAAGGCCGGGGGGCTGTCGCCACGGGTGCGACGGGTCCTGATTTTCGTTGACGGTAAAAGAAGCGTCGACGACATGCGCGCCATGTTGCAATCCGACGACTTGCAACACACGCTGGGCATGCTGGAAGAGGAAGGTTACGTCGAACTTTCCGGCGTGATCGATGCAGCATCCACACTCAAGCCACCGCCCGGCCCACTGGCTTCGATCACCGCCTTCACTGACTTGCCGAGCACCCCCGACCCGCTCCGCCTGCAGCAAGCGCGCAACTTCATGACCAATACCCTAAATGCCTTTGTCGGTTCGCTGGGCAATTCATCGCTGCTCGACCGCATCGAAAAATCCGAAAGTCACGCCGAGCTGCGCGCCCTCTTCGACGAGTGGTATAACGCGCTCGTCCTGTCACGCGACGGCAGACGCGAAGCCGAAGGTTTGCGCACCAAGTTGCTGGTCGTCATCTGAGCAATGCAAACCAAAGCGGGGCGGCCTTCACCGCCCCGCTTCAGCTTATCCCCCAGTACTTTCGCTGACCTTCGGCTTGCGAGCCCGGCTGGTTCGTGCCGTCCGCATGGCTTTCGCCGGCTTTTTTTCCTGAGCCGGCGCTTCCTCGGCCGGCGCCATCTCGGCTACCCCTGATTCAACAGCCGCCGGAACGCTATCCGGCGATGGCGCAGTCTTGCGGGGGCGACGCGTGGCACGACGCGGCTTGCTCTCGGCTACCTCGACCACTGGCACAGCCTCGGCTTCGTGCGCCGATTCGCTCGGTGGCAGCATTGCCGGCTCGGCCTCAACTACCGGCTCCACCGTTTCAGCTGTCACCCGCTCCTTGCCATTGCGTGAGCGACGGCCACCCCGGCGGCGAGCATTACCGGCCGTTTCACCGTCAGGAGAAGAAGTTTCGGCATTTTCCGTTTCTGGCGGGTTGACCTCAGCACTGTCGACCACCACGGGCTCCACGGCCAATTCCACCTCTACCTGCGCCGGACGCGGCTGGGCGCGGAAGACATAGGCGCCCTTGTCGTCACGACCGAAACCGATCAAGCCGCGATTGGCCGCCTCTTCGAGCAAATTGCCAAAGGTCCGGAAACCGTAATAGCTTTCGTTGAAGCCCGGGTTGCGGCGCTTGACCACTTCCTTGAGCACCGATGCCCAGATCCGCTCGCTTTCGCCGCGGTCGGCCATCAGGTCGACAAAGGTTGCAGTGACAATATCCACCGCCTTGTTCTTGCGCTCTTCACCCTTCTCGCGCCGCTTCTGCTCGTCTTCCGGTGAACGCTTGGGCACTTCACCACGGTCGCGGCGCGAATTGCGCTGACTTTCGCGATCGCGAACCAGGTCGTCGTAATAGATGAATTCGTCGCAATTGGTCACCAGCAGGTCGGAGCAGGATTGCTTGACACCGACGCCGATGACCTTCTTGGCGTTCTCGCGCAGCTTGGACACCAGCGGCGAGAAATCGGAATCGCCGCTGATAATCACGAAGGTATCGACGTGCGCCTTGGTGTAGCAGAGGTCGAGCGCATCCACCACCATGCGGATGTCGGCTGAATTTTTGCCCGATTGCCGCACGTGCGGAATTTCAATGAGTTCGAAATTGGCTTCATGCATGGGCGCCTTGAACGCCTTGTAGCGATCCCAGTCGCAGTAAGCCTTCTTGACCACGATGCTGCCCTTGGCCAGCAAGCGCTCAAGGACCGGACGCATGTCGAATTTGTCGTACTGGGCATCGCGCACGCCGAGCGCGATATTTTCGAAATCGCAGAAGAGCGCCATGCTGGCGGTATCGCTGGATGAGGCCATGGAAAACTTTCAACTGGAGGAACCCGGAGTATACCGCTGACGCCCTTCCCCTGATGGCCCAAGTAATTCCGCATTCTTAGCGGACATCAAAGATTCCCCCTGTTCCGACAACCTACCATCCGTCGGCCAAACAATTTCCGAAAGGGGGAAAACAATGAGTGGCGCTTTCACCAAATCGATGGCGCGGAACATATTTTACGGGGGGACCGTCTTCTTCTTCCTGTTGTTCCTTGCGCTGTCATTCGACACACTCTCGCAACTTCCCAAACGCGACATGCGGGCCAATATGACGCCGCAGATCGCCGAGGGCAAAAAACTATGGGAAACCCATAACTGCATCGGTTGCCACACCCTGCTCGGCGAAGGTGCCTATTTCGCACCGGAACTGGGTAACGTCATCGTTCGCTACGGCGACGAAGGCGTCAAGGCATTCATCCAGAGCCGTCCGAAAGAAGGTATCCCGGGTCGCCGCAGCATGCCTCAGTTCAATTTCACCGACGAGCAACTGAACGCCATCGTGGCCTTCCTGAAGCACGTCAATTCGGTCAACACCAACAACTGGCCGCCTAACAGCCAGGGCTGATCGAGAGGAGAACTGAACATGCAATTCAAATCGCAAGCGGTTGCAAAACCCTACTTCATCGCGGCAATCGGCCTGTTTGTCGGTCAGATCCTGTTCGGCCTGGTTATGGGCCTGCAGTATGTGCTCGGCGACTTCCTGTTCCCCGCCATTCCGTTCAACGTGGCCCGCATGGTCCACACCAACCTGCTCATCGTGTGGCTGCTCTTCGGCTTCATGGGTGGCGCGTACTTCCTGATCCCGGAAGAGTCTGAAACTGAACTGTTCAGCCCGAAGCTGGCGCTGCTCATGTTCTGGGTTTTCCTGGTCGCCGGTGCCGCCACCATCCTCGGTTATCTGCTGGTGCCGTACGCCACGCTGGCCGAAATGACCGGCAACAACCTCCTCGAAACGATGGGTCGCGAGTTCCTCGAACAGCCGCTGCCGACCAAGATCGGTATCGTCATCGTGGCACTGGTATTCCTGTTCAACATCACCATGACGGTGCTGAAGGGCAAGAAGACCGCTATTTCGCTGGTGTTGCTGATTGGTCTCTGGGGTCTTGCTGTCTTCTTCCTGTTCTCTTTCTACAACCCGGCGAACGTCGTTCTCGACAAGTTCTTCTGGTGGTGGACGGTGCACCTCTGGGTTGAAGGCGTATGGGAACTGATCCTCGGCTCCTTCCTGGCCTTCGTGCTGATCAAGACGACTGGTGTTGACCGCGAAATTATCGAAAAGTGGCTGTACGTCATCGTCACCATGACGCTGATTTCTGGTCTCATCGGTACGGGTCACCACTACTTCTGGATCGGTACGCCGGAATACTGGCAATGGTGGGGTTCCATCTTCTCCGCACTGGAGCCGATCCCGTTCTTCGCCATGACCGTGTTTGCCTTCAACATGGTGAACCGTCGCCGCCGCGAGCATCCGAACAAGGCTGCTGTGCTGTGGGCGCTGGGCACCGGTGTAATGGCTTTCCTGGGCGCCGGCGTGTGGGGCTTCCTGCACACACTGGCTCCGGTCAACTACTACACGCACGGCACGCAGATCACCGCCGCTCACGGCCACATGTCTTTCTTTGGCGCCTACGCCATGGTCAACCTGATGATGATCTCCTACGCCATGCCCATCCTGCGCGGCCGTGCTGCCAACAGCAACAAGTCGCAAGTGCTGGAAATGTGGTCGTTCTGGCTGATGACCGTCTCCATGGTCTTCATCACACTCTTCCTGACCGCCGCAGGCATCCTGCAAGTCTGGCTGCAACGCGTATCCGACACTCCGCTGCCCTTCATGGTGGCGCAGGACAAGATCGCGCTGTTCTACTGGATGCGTGAATGGGCCGGCGTTGCCTTCCTGATCGGCCTGATCATCTACATCGCCAGCTTCTTTGTGGGCGGTGACGAAGAGAAGGCTGCCTGATCGGTTTTCGTTGAAGTAACAAGCAAAAGGCGCGGTTTGCAGAAACCGCGCCTTTTTTATGGGTGCTGATGCAATTTGAAATTTGGCCTGTTTTTCGAGTTGACCGTAGCAAGCATCAACAAACCGGGATTTTGGCCTTACTCATAATGCGACCACATTCTGAGCACCTTGACCGTTTTGTCGGCCTCGATAACCTGATAGACCAGACGGTGCTGAATAGTGATGCGCCGCGAATAGGCCCCGGCCAAATCGCCAATCAGCTTTTCGTAAGCCGGCGGATTCTGGAACGGATTCTCAGCCAATATCGCCAACAAGGACTTGGCTTTTTCTTTCAGGCCGGCAGAAGCCAGCTTTTCCGCATCCTTTAGCGCGTGCTTCGTATAGATGAGTTGCCAACTCACCAATCAAGCTCCTTGGCGCACTCATCGATCGGCGTCGACAATCCTTCACGAATCGACTCTCTCATGCCAGGAATAGACAGGAGATACAAGGTTTCCTGAATGGCAGCCCAGTCGTCGGCAGACACCAGCACGGCGTTGTGGCGTTTTCCGGTGATCACAACCGGTTGATGGTTTACCGATGCTTCATCGATCAACCGATAAAGGCTAGCCCGTGCTTCACTTGCGGTGATTGTCGTCATGTTGAACTCCTGCAGAAGCACTAGCGTACGATTTATCGTACGCCATGTCAATTAGCAGCATCGTGGCTACCGCATAAGTCCATGGTGGTAAGACGCGTAACCATAGGGGCTTGACCCTGAGATTATTGGCTCAGAATGCTAAATTAGCCCCTTTGATTCCCACCTTAGTCATTACGGACCCTCCAGTTTTTCGAATCTTCCGTTTCGATAAACAAACAACGTGTCAGTGAGACGGTAAGAGGATTGCTGCAAAGACTTGATTGCGAGTTCTCGGAGTTTGGCGATGCCATCAGGAGTCTTGGAGCCGGTCACCAACAGCAGATCCCGCGATGGAATCGCTACAACTATGTCTCCGTCAACTTGAATTGCTCCGTCCACCCAAAGGTCGTTGAGAAGCAAGAGGCATGCTTCATAGTCTCCACCAGCGGTAACCATGGACAGGACAGGGCCTTTGTGTACCTCAATCTTCGGGAGAATCCTCCTAAGATTGCTAACGGCGATTGCTCGTAAGTCCGTTCGAGAAACCCCGATTTCTTCTAAATTCTTCGGAATAAGGTAGCGTATGTTTTTCGGACTGTCTTCGGCATACACAATAACGAGCTGCTCGTTAAACTCTTCGAAGACATTTTCGATAGGCTTGTTTGCGCCGCGATTTTTTAACGATTGGGCAATTTCGCTTAACCATTGTCGATCTTTGATAATTGGAACGATGCGCGCTCGATCAACTTTGGCTTCGTCGTCTCTTGGCTCTAGGTAAGAAACGGTAAAGCGTTGTATTACATCTCTAATCGCTTTAGGGTCTTGAAGATACTCTTTATAGGCATTATCCAAGAATGCTGATGAGTCTTTCCCTGCGGAGTTGGTGATCTGAAGTTCAAGATCAGTTTTCACCAATACTTTGATTGATGGACTGGCCAGCCTTAACGCTTTGACAAACTCCTCAGTGAACTGCAATGGTGTCATTGCTTGCGTAGCACAAGCAAAACCAAATAGGCAACCAAGCAGAGTAAGCAGGCGTTTCATGTTGTGCCAAACGTAAAGTGGACGGTGCATTGAGCAGAGGCTTTCAGCATACCATGTGCATGTGACGGTCTTCAATTTTGGATATTTTCCCCCGTTGACCGCAGCAATCGCATCTACCCACCAAGGTGACCCCCGAGTCAGTCGTGAATTTCCATTCCACCTCACATCACACCACTTTCCGCCAAACACTGGCCAGCCACGGCTGCAGGTCGCGCGGCAAACCGGTTGGCCGGTAGTAGTGTTCCAGTTCAATGAAACTGGCATCAGTCAGGCGACAGCGCCAGGTTTCGAGATCGTGATAGGCACCGTAGCGGCCGCCGTTCCAGCCTTCGACGTTGGGACCATGCGGGTTGGAGCAGAAGAGGACGCCGCCGAGTTTTAGCGTGGCATGGAGTTGACACAGGATGCGGGGCAGTTCGCGGCTGGGGATGTGGAATAGGGAGGCGTTGGCGAAGATGCCGTCGAATTGCTCGTCAGGCAATTCCAGCCTGAGAAAATCCTGGTGCCAGACTTCGCAGCCGGCATCGGTGCGCGCCATGTGGGCGAAGGATTCGGCGCCGTCGAGGCCGATGGCGCAGTGACCAAGCCGGCTAAAGGTGGCGAGGTCGCGCCCCGGCCCGCAGCCAAAATCTAGAATCGTGAAGGGCGGCTGACCGACGATATGCCGCAACAGCGCGTCGATGTTCTGGCTGACATCGTGATCGCGCGTGCCTGCCCGAAAATCCTCGGCACGCTGGTTGTAATAGGCCAGTGTCAGGCCGGATATCTCGTCGAGGTTATATTCTGTGTCGTTCATGCGCATTCTTATCGGCGTGGCGGGGCAAGGCTGTTTCGCCGAACCCGAGGTTCGTTTCCAATCAGCCAAGCTTGCTGCATCGCGCACAGCCAGCGCAAGCGCGAAATTTGCCGACCCCACCGTAAATGACAGGGAACTGACGACCCGGCCAGCGGTCCGCTTTAGTGTCTCTACCGAAAATGTGCCTATGCCTGCCCTGACCATTTCCTCCGTTGATTCCGCCGATGCCATCCCGCGCGAGGCGTGGTCGCGCCTCTGCCCGCCGGGAGATCCTTTTCTCAACGCCGACTTTCTGGCGATCATCGAACGCCATGGCGCCGCCGGGCCGGACTGGGGCTGGGTGGCGTGTCATCTGACGGCGACCGATGAACAGGGTGTCATCGTCGGCATCCTGCCGCTTTACGTCCGCTTCAACTCGCATGGCGACTTTATCCACGACTGGTCGTGGGCATCGGTGTACCAGCAACTCGGGCACGCCTACTTCCCGAAACTGTTGAGCGGCCTGCCGCATACGCCGGCCACCGGGCCACGCCTGCTGGTGGCTGAAGGCACGAATGCGCCGGCGATTCGCCGCGCCCTGATTGATGGCGCGCAGGCGGTAGCCAGCGGGCACAAGATGTCGTCGTGGCACGTCGCGTTCCCGAATGAGGATGACCGGAAAGCGCTCCAGGCGGCGGGGATGCTGATCAGCCATAACGTCCAGTTTCAGTGGCTCAACAACGGTTGTGGCGACTTCGACGGTTATCTGGCGACCTTTGCCGCCGAAAAGCGGCGCAAGGTACGGGCCGAGCGGCGCAAGGTGGCCGCCAGCGGTCTGAGCATCGAGGTCTGCCACGGTGATGAAATCGATCCCGCCGAGTGGCCGGCGCTGCATGCGCTCTACGCGTCGACCTTTGAGAAGTTCAATAACCTTGCCGTGTTTTCGGCTGCCTGCTTTGCCGATCTGGCGCAGGCACTGGGCCGGGGGATGGTGGTTTTTATCGCCCGCGATGGTCGCCAGCCGGTGGCCGTATCGCTCTGTTTCCGCAGCGATGACACGCTGTATGGCCGTTACTGGGGCTGTAGCGGGAACTATCACAGCCTGCATTTCGAGCTCTGTTTCTATCAGGGCATCGCCTACTGCCTGCGGGAAGGCCTGCAACGCTTCGAGCCGGGGGCCGGTGGAGAACATAAGGTGGCGCGCGGGTTCACGCCAACCGTGGTGAATTCCGCCCACTGGATCGCCGACCCGGCCATGCGCAAGTTGATCGGCCGGCATCTGGAAGTCCAGGGTGGCGCGGTGGCCACCTATCGCGATGAGGCGGCGGCGCATCTGCCCTTCCGATGCGAGGCTTAGGCTTCTTCCCCATTTTTGGGGCATATCAATTTGTCCCGGCCACCGCCCCGCTACCATGCAGGCCATGACCACCGTTGCCCTCACGCCAACCGCGCACAGCCCAAAACGCCTGCCCGGCGACCTCGCCATCTGGTTTTTCATCCTGGCTGAAATGCTGGCCTTCGCGGTGTTTTTTTCCGCCTATGCCTTTGCCCGGGCGAGGAACGCCGAGCTGTTCAACCTCTACCAGCAGACGCTGGATAGAAATCTGGGGGCGCTGAATACCCTGCTGCTGATTACCGGCTCGTGGTTTGTCGTTCTCGCCGTGCAGGCGGCGCATCGCGATGATCAAAAGTCCATCTCACGCAACCTGCTGCTCGGCTTCCTGTGCGGCGGCGGCTTTCTGACGGTCAAGATCATCGAGTATTCGGCCAAATTTGGCGCCGGCATTTCGATGTCGACCAACACGTTTTACATGTTCTACATCTCGCTGACCTTCTTCCATTTCATGCACGTCATTCTCGGCATGGTGATTCTGGCTGTCCTCTGGAAACAGTCGCGAAACGGCATGTATGGCACCCACAATGCGAATGGTCTGGAAAGCGGCGCCGCTTACTGGCACATGGTCGATCTGCTGTGGATCGTTCTTTTCCCGCTCGTTTATGTGATGCGCTGATGATGAATACCCTGAAAAACCCGGCCCATCGTGCCTGGCTCGTCCTGATGATCGCCACCTGCATTACCTGGACTCTCGGTGAAGTTGGCGCCGCGGGCACCTGGGCCATCGTCGCCATGCTGGCCATTGCCTTCGTCAAGGGACGGCTGGTGATTCTCGATTTCATGGAGCTGCGCGAGGCGCCGACGATGTGGCGCGTGTTGCTCGAAGGCTGGCTGATCCTCGTTTCCAGCCTGATTCTGCTTGCTTACTGGATGTCGCTTAAATGACCGAACTGCCTTTCTACGAACCCACCGGCAACGAAATTTCGCTGTTCGAGCATGCGTTTCACCAGCGCCTGCCGCTGCTGATCAAAGGCCCGACCGGCTGCGGCAAGACGCGCTTCGTCTCGCATATGGCGGCGCGCCTGAAGCTGCCGCTATACACCGTCGCCTGCCACGACGACCTGACCGCCGCCGATCTGGTCGGCCGCCACCTGATTTCCGACAAGGGCACCTACTGGTCCGACGGCCCGCTGACCCGCGCCGTGCGCGAAGGCGGCATCTGCTATCTGGATGAAGTGGTCGAGGCACGCAAGGACACCACGGTCGTTCTCCACCCGCTGGCCGACGACCGTCGCATCCTGCCGATCGACCGCACCGGCGAAATCCTCGAAGCGCCGCCCAATTTCATGCTGGTTGTTTCGTACAACCCGGGGTACCAGAATCTGCTCAAGGGCCTGAAACCCTCCACCCGCCAGCGTTTCGTCTCGATGCGCTTCGACTTCCCCGGCGCCGAGCGCGAAATCTCCATCCTGATCGGTGAAACCGGCTGCGATGCCGATCTGGCCAAGCGTCTGGTCGGCATCGCCAAGGCCTTCCGCGCCCTCAAGGACCGCGATCTTGAAGAAGTGGCCAGCACCCGCTTGCTGGTCTATGCCGCGACGCTGATCAAGTCCGGCTTCGATGTCTCCGCCGCCTGTCGTGCCGCACTGGTCGAAAGCCTGACCGACGACGAGGAGACGGTCGAGGCGCTGATGGAAATCGTCAATGCCACATTCGGACGATAATTTCGGCTTCGAGGAAGAAAAGGCCGGGCAAAACCTGGCCGTCCTCGCCGAAGCGCTCTATCTGGTCAACCTGCTGGTTTTGCCCGGCATCACCTTCCTGCTACTGGTCGGCCTGTGGTTCAAATTCAAGGACAGCGCGCCGCCGCTGGCCCGCCAGCACCTGAAGCAAACCACCTTCGTCAGCCTGATCGGCGGGCTGCTGATCGTCACGCTCTCTGGGCTGATCCTGGGTCTCGGTGGCCTCGATTGGGAATGGACCTGGGTAACGCTGATCCTCTACTTCACCTGCATTCACTCGACGCTGGTGCTGTTCGGCATGTATGCGCTGATCAAGGCGATGAATGGACAGATGTGGCGCTTCCCGCTGATCGGTCCCGCGGTCGACGGCAAAAAACCGTGAAAATTGAAAAGCTGCAGCGTTATCGTCTGGTCGCGCAGATCGGATTTTTCACGCTGTTCACCGTCACGCCCATTTTCGATCTCTTCCGCTACGACCTGACCGAGCGCCACGCCTATTTTCTGACTTACCCGTGGCATCTCGGCATCGATGAGCTGATCGCCGGCACGGGTGATTCACGCACCGCAGTGCTCAATATCATTCTCTACCTGTTTTTACCGGTGCTGGGCACCGGCGCGCTGATCATCGGCGTTGCGTGGAAATGGGGCCGGCTCTATTGCGGCTGGCTATGCCCGCATTTTTCGGTGGTCGAAACGATCAACCGGCTGATGCTGATCGCCAGCGGCAAGCATTCCGTCTGGGACAAGAAACAAACCCCGCCGTGGGAACCGGACGGCACGCCCGCCAAACGCGACAAGCGCTACTGGCTGCTCGTCGTCCCCGCCGCCATCGGTTTTGCCTTCGCGTGGGCGGTGGTTGGCCTGACGTACCTGATGCCGCCATTTCAGGTTTACGGTGGTCTGCTGAGCTTTACGCTCTACCCCAAAGAAGTCATCTTCCTGACGGCTGCAACCACGGTTCTGACCCTAGAATTCCTCTTTGCCCGTCACCTCTTCTGCCGCTACGGCTGCGCCATCGGCATTTTCCAGAGCTTCGCGTGGATCGTGAATAAAAAGGCGATGGTGGTCGGCTTTGACCGCAAACGCCTGACCGACTGCGCCAGTTGCCTTCACGGCGCCAACAGCGCCTGCGACGCCGTCTGCCCGATGCGCCTGAAGCCACGCAACGTCAAACGCTGGATGTTCGCCTGCACCCAATGCGGCCAGTGCCTGTCCGCCTGCAACACGGTCAACCGCGACAATCCGAGCGGCCCGCTGCTGCGCTGGGTCAGGAACGATGATGCCCGGCGCAACGAGGCCGGTTTTTCAGCCTTATCAAATACAGACGAAGACGCCGGGGCCAAACTGTAATCATGGAAGAATTCATCGGCAAACTCTGGCACAACTGGGTTACCAGGACCGCTGCCGGCCATTACCCGGACGCTGCGGTGACGCTGGCCGACGTCGAAAAAACGGCCGGCATCCTGTTCCGCGCCTTCGGTGGTGATCCCGGCCTCAAGGTGGCTGCCGCCACCGTCGAAGCGCACGGCGCCCGCCGCCGCTGGATGCAGCGACTGGCCGGCACAAACGAACGCATCGCTCAGGGCCGGCGCGATGCCGAAACCCTGCGCCTGCCCCCCGAAATCGCCGCCTTCCCGGAAAAATCACTGAACCGCGACCTCTATCTCTGGCTGGCCGCCCTGGCCGCCAGCGACGTGGCGCCGACGCAGCCCTGGTTCGTCCGTAATCAGCTCGCCAGCCGAACGGCACTGGAACGCTACCCCGGCCTGAACCAGCGCTACCGCCGGCTGGTCGCCGCGCATCTGGCTGGCCGCATCGACCCCGACGGCCTGCAAGCGGACGAAGCGGCCCAGGAACATGCCATTCGCCAGGCCCTGCAGCAACCGGGTTCGGTCACTGCCCTGCCGCCGCTCAACACCGTCAAGTCGACGCCGCCGCAACCGGTGCTGCTGTGGCTGATTGGTGCCGACACGATAGACAACGGCGTCAAGCTCGCCGACCCGAATGAAACGCTTCCCCGCGAAGGCAGCGGCGGCAACACTGAAAACGCCAAGGAAGCGCACAAGGCCGAGCAGGTCGAGACACCGGACAACAAGAATCCGATGCTGGCCATGTTCCGCGCCGAGAGCCTGCCAACCTGGGCCGAATACGTCCGGGTCAATCGCGCCTACGATGACAACGAAGACCCGAATGCCAGCGATGCGGCGCGTGACCTCGACAAGCTGTCGCTGACTCGCGATGGCGAAACGGCCAAGTCGCGCGTCAAGTTCGACCTGGATCTGCCCTCCGCCGCTGAAGATGACACACCGATCGGCCCCGGCATTTCGCAGCCGGAATGGGATTACCGCAAAAATGTCATGCAGCCGGCCCATTGCCTGATCGTACCGATGATTGCCCGCGATGCCGGACAAGCCGCATTGCCACCCGAGCTCGCCGCCACCGCCAGAAAGCTGCGCGGCCAGTTCGCCGCCCTCGCCCCGCAGCGCCGCTGGCTCAAAGGCCAGCCGGACGGCCCGGAACTGGATGTCGATTCCTGCGTGCGCAACCATGCTGACCGCACCTCCGGCCATACGCCGGAAGCCGGCGGCTATCTCGCCCAGGCCCGTTGCGAGCGCGACCTTGCTTGCCTGTTGCTGGCCGACCTGTCGATGTCCACCGATGCGCCAATTTCCGATTCACACCGCATCGTCGATGTCATCCGCGATTCGCTGTTACTCTTCTCCGAGGCGTTGACCGCGACGGGTGACCGCTTTGGCATCTACGGCTTTTCGTCCTTGCGCCGCCAGAATATCCGCTTTCATTTGCTGAAAGACTTCAACGGAAAATACGATGCCGCCGCGCGCGCCCGCATCCTGGCCATCAAGCCCGGTTTCTACACACGTATGGGCGCCGCCATCCGCCAGTCAGCGAGCATTCTGGCCGAGCAGCCTGCCAGCCGTCGTTTGTTGCTGATCATTACCGACGGCAAGCCAAATGATCTTGACATCTATGATTCCCGCTACGGTATCGAGGACACGCGGATGGCCGTTCACGAGGCACGGCGGCTGGGTCTCACGCCCTTCTGCGTCACCATCGACAGTGAAGCCGGCGCCTACCTGCCCTATCTTTTCGGCCCGGCCGGCTTCTGCGTCATCCGCAAACCTGAGGAGTTGCCGAGCCGTCTGCCCCTTCTTTACGTGCAACTGACCCGTCAGTAAGTAGTCCGGAATACGTATTGTTAAAGCGTCCCCTTGGTGCCAACATAAACCATCATCCAGCGAGTATCAGCACACCATGCAAGGCAGTCACCCGATCAATATCGAAGCCCTCCTCAGCCACGTCCCGCTGTTCAATGGACTGGATCCGGAAGAAATCGCCCGTTTCGCCCGGGGCACGCGCGAAGTTCATCTCAGCAAAGGTGAAATTCTCTTTCACAAGGGCGATCCGTGTAACGGCTTTCACCTGCTGGTGTATGGCCAGATCAAGCTGGCCTTCAACTCATCACAGGGCAACGAAAAGGTGGTCGAGATCGTCAGTCAGGGGCAAAGCTTCGGTGAGGCGGTGATGTTCATGGAAAAGCCCTACATCATTTACGCCCAGGCCCTGACCGACTGCCTGCTGCTGCACATCTCGAAGACCGTTGTGTTTGATGACATGCAACGGAACCACAAACTGTGTCACAAAATGCTGGCCAGCATGGCCATGCGCCTGCATCAACTGATCAATGATGTCGAATCCTATTCCCTGCACTCCGGCAAACAGCGGATCATCGGCTACATGCTGCGTGAATTGCCCGAGGAGGAGCACGACGGCATGAATGTTTCCATCACGCTGCCGACCAACAAGGGCGTCATCGCGTCCCGCCTCAATCTGACCCAGGAACATTTCTCGCGCATCCTGCACGAATTGAGCGAACTCGGCCTGATTGTGGTCGAGGGGCGAAAGATCCATATTCCGAACGCGACCAAACTGCGCCAGCACGAATAATCCGGTTGCCAATCCGGTTCCCACGGTCAACCGGAAAAATCGACCAAAAATAAAAAAGGGGCGAACCAAGTCGCCCCTTTTTGTTGCCCTTCCGGGGCGCTTAGTCGGTAATCAGCTTGCCGTTGGTCAGCAGGTTATGAATGATCGCCTGATCCAGCGTCTGACCTGCCGACGCCGTCACACCCGTCACCAGGTCAACACCGGACAAGACGATGGTTTGATCGACTGCGCCGCTTCCCGCCGACTTTACTTCAACCGTCGTCGAACCACCGGCGACCGAGAAATGCAGGTAATTGCCGAGATTGCCTGCATCCGACGCCGTGTGGGTCTCGCCTTGCAACAGGTCTCGCAAATCCAGTGCGTCGGTGCCGGCGGCGGTACCGAAATTCTGCACGGTATCCACTCCACCCCGATCAGCATAGTTCCAGCGAATCACATCGGCGCCGCCACCACCGTTCAGGGTGTCGTTGCCTGTACCACCGATCAGCACGTCAATGCCGGCACCACCGATCAGCGAGTCATTGCCACTGCCACCCGCGAGCACGTGCGCATTGGCATTGGCCGATGCATTCAGGGTGTCAGTACCGGCAGTGCCTGCATACATATCCGCGCTATTGACCACGGACAGCAGTTGGCTGGCCGTATTGCCCAGTGCATCGGTACCCGTCACGGACACGTGGAAGGAACCCGTTCCATAGTTGCTCAGCACAACTTCATTGGTGCCCCAGGTCGAAATATCAATCGTCCCGCCAGCCCCGACAATGCCCGTATGCGCGCCCGTCACATCCGCAACGGTCGTACCGGCAACAAGACCGGACAAGACCAGGGACGTTGCATCATTTACGCCCAGCGAGAAATGAATGGCATGGCCATCGTTGGCGATGATGGAATTCTGGCTTCCCCAGAGCTCGGTCTCATAGATGGCCTGAGCTTGGGCAGTCGTCAAGACTCCATCATAAATGCGCACATCTTCCAGAGCGCCATTCAGGAAGCGGTCTGAGGTGGCGCCATCGTCGGCGGTCACACCAAAGCCAAGGAATTTATTCGGCGCCACGGCACCGGCAGCCAGTATCGTGCCGTTGAAGGCCTGTGCCACGCCATCCACCCACATGTAGGTGCGGCCCGTGGTGAAGTCATGGGAAATAGTAACGCTATGCCACTGATTGTCGTTGATCGCGTTATTGCTCATCAGGCCGGCATTGTCGCCCATACCAAAACCGATCTTGCCCTGGTTGTTGATAAAGCCCCACTGGACATCAACCGTACCGCCGTTATTCTCCATGCCGATCACCGATGGCGAATCCCAGCCGATATTCGACCCGACCTGCGTGGTCTTGATCCAGAAGCTGAGCGAGGCCGCCTTGGAAGCACTCTGTCCGGCCAGCGGGTCGGTGACGGAAGTGGCGAGGGCAACCCAGCCACCATCGCGGACGGACGAGGCACCACCAACACCGTTGAACTGAATTGCCGTCGAATCATTGCGACCCGTTGTCCATGTCGGACGCAGGTCCGCAGCAGGATCGGCTGGCTGACCGGCGTGCGGGATATTGTTGGTTATCGTGCCGAACTGATCCGCTGCCGGATTGTAATTAATCGTCCCGCTACCCGAGCCTTCGTTGAACTGCCAGTAGTCGATCCATTTAGCGGAAACGTCAATGGCCGGCGTCACATTGAACGTGATGGTGTTCGGACTTTGATCCGTATTCTGACCACCGTTGGCGGTGCCACCATCATCCGTCACCTGGAAGGTAAAGTTGCTGGATGCGGCCCCATTGGCGTTGGCCGCGGGGGTATAGATCAAATGACCCGCGGTAATTTCGGATACCGGGACGATCGTGGCGGCTGTCACCAAAACGCCGTTGAGCATCAAGGTGCCTGAACTTGGGACATTGACGGTAACGCTCTGCAATGCGTTCACCGGGCTATCCTTCGGATCGGTAAACCCGAAGTCCGCGACGGTCAGGACATACGCGACATCTTCAAGCGTAGTGATGGTCTTGTCGGTACCCGCCGGTGCATCATTCACCGGCATGAGCGTAATTGTCAGCGTCGAGGTTGCCGTATTCGCACCATCGCTAACCGTGTAAGTGGCAACCGGCACGGATCCGTTGTAATCGGGGGCCGGCGTAAAGACATAGCTGCCATCGGCATTGATCCGGAATGTACCCACGCCGGCCAGGTTCGCCGTCGCGTTCGCCGCGTAGGTGACGCCGTTGATGACAAACTGGGTTACGGACAACAGATTCCCGTCGGCATCGGTGTCATTGGTCAGCACGTTGCCGGTTGCCGGATTGTCCTCGAATACCGACTTCAGGTCAGCCGTCGGAACGGGTGTGGAATCATCGTCGATTATTGTGGCTGTGCCCAATGTGACCGCGTTCGAGGTCACCCCGGCGCTGCGCGAAACGATCAGACTGAAGGTCTCGTTGGCCTCGTCAAGAATATCGTTAACCACCGCAACCCGCGCCAGCAAGCTGGTTGAGCCTGGCGTAAAGGTTGCCGAGCTAGCCGTTGCCCAAGTCACGCCACCATCCGTCGAAACCTCAACCGAATTTACAAAGTCCGATGGCGTAACAGCGCTGCCGACCACCAGACCAAGGTTGACTGTCGTCGCAATGGCGCTGGGATTGGAAAGACTGACAGTAAATACGGCATAGCCTGCATTTTCATTGACATTAAACGAGTTGACCGACAAGGTTGGCGCGTCGCTGTTAGTACCCCCAACACCCGTGCCGTCATCAATGATGGTCGCCGTTGACGTCGCCGTTCCAAGCGTCGCATTGCTTGGCGCACTGAGATTAACGTTGAAGGTTTCGGCGCCTTCGTAGACGTTATCGTTGGCGATCGTGACCGTAATGGTCTGCGATGTCACGCCGGCCGCAAAGTTGAGCGTACCGGATTTTGCGGTGTAGTCGCTACCGGCAGTCGCTGTCCCGTTGGCTGTGTTGTAAGCCACCGAAACCGGTAGCGCCGACGCGTTGCTCAATGTCACGGTGAATGTCGCAGTACCGGCCGCTTCGTTATAAGTAACCGGACCGGAAATATTAACGACCGGCGTATCGTTGTCGATGATGGTCCCTGTACCGACCATCGCACCGAGCGGCGTCGAGGCAGTCAGCGTCATCGTTTCACTGGCTTCACCCAAAGAGTCATTGACGGTCGGAACGCGCACGGTAAATCCGCCGCTACCCGCCGGAATGCTGACCGTTGTACCAACCAGTACGGTCCAGGTAGCGCCGCCATCGAATGAGACTTGCAGTGGACTGGTATCGGTACCGAGTGTAGCCGTACCAGAAGCAGGTGCCAGCGTAACGATGGTCGGGGTGGTACTGATATTCGACATGACCACGTTGAAGTCGAGGTTGCCCCCTTCAACAACCGTCGGACTATCAATATAACTGACACGCGGACGGTCATCATCGCTGCCGCCCAGACCGCTGCCGTCGTCCTTGATGGTGCCGATGCCGACACCGTCGGCGATGGTGGCGTTGGTCGGCGTGCTCAGGTTAACGTTGAAGGTCTCGGAGCCTTCGTAAATCCCGTCATTCTTGATGTTGACCGTCACCACCTGCGTCGTCACACCCGGCGCAAACGTCAGGCTGCCCGTCGTCCCGGTGTAGTCGTTGCCGTCCGTCGCCGTGCCGTCGGTGGTGTTGTAACCCACCGTGACGGCGGCGGCGCTCGGGTTGGAGAGGGTCACCGTGAAGGTGGCCGTGCCAGCCGCTTCGTTCACCGTGACGTCGTTGATGGAGAGGCTCGGCGTGCCGTCGTTGTCGGTGATCGTGCCGGTGCCGGTGACCGGCGCCGCGTTCTGCGCCGTGGCGGCGCCGAGGGTGATGGTTTCACTCGGCTCGGAGAGGTTGTCATCAACGGTCGGGACACGGACGAGGAAGCCGCTGTTGCCGGCCGGGACAGCGACCGTGCTGCCGACCACCGGGGCCCACGTGGTGCCACCATCAAAGCTGACTTGCAGCGGGCTGGTGTCGGTGCCCAGCGTCGCCGTGCCGGAAGCCGGGCTCAGGCTGACCGTGGTCGGGGTGGTGCTCGGGTGGGTCAGCGTGATGCTGAAGTCGAGGTTGCCGCCTTCAACCACCGTCGGGCTGCTGATGCTGCCGACTTGCGGACGGTCGTCGTTGCTGCCACCGGCGCCGGTGCCGTCGTCGGCAATGGTCGTGCTGACCGTGCCGCTGGCGATGCTGGCGTTCACCGGGGCGGTGAGGTTGACGCTGTAGGTCTCGTTGCCTTCATAGGTGGCGTCGTTGTTGATGGCCACCGTGAAGGTCTTGACGGTTTCGCCCGGGGCGAAGCTCAAGGTGCCGCTGCTCGCCGCGTAGTCGTTGCCGGCCACCGTGGCCGTGCCGTCGGCGGTGCTGTAGCCGACGCTGACGGGGCTGGCGCTCGGGTTGGAGAGGGTCACGGTGTAGGTCAGCGTGCCGGCGGCTTCGTTGACCAGGGCCGGGCCGCTGAGGACCAGGCTCGGCGTGCCGTCGTTGTCGGTGATCGTGCCGGTGCCGGTGACCGGGGCGGCGTTCTGCGCCGTCGCCGCGCTCAGCGTCAGCGTTTCACTGGGCTCGGAGAGGTTGTCATCAACGGTCGGCACGCGGACGAGGAAGCCGCTGTTGCCGGCCGGGACAGCGACCGTGCTGCCGACCACCGGGGCCCACGTGGTGCCACCATCAAAGCTGACTTGCAGCGGGCTGGTGTCGGTGCCCAGCGTCGCCGTGCCGGAAGCCGGGCTCAGGCTGACCGTGGTCGGGGTGGTGCTGGTCGTGGTCAGCGTCACGGCGAAGTCGAGGTGGCCGCCTTCAACGACCGTCGGGCTGCTGATGCTGCCGACTTGCGGCCGGTCGTCGTTGCTGCCACCGAAGCCGGTGCCATCATCCAGGATGGTGCCAATGCCGAGGGCGTCCGCGATCACGGCACCACCGGTGGCGGCGCTCAGGCTGACGTTGAGGCTTTCGGCCCCTTCATACACCGTATCGTTGGCGACATTCAGGGTGATGGTCTGGCTGGTGACGTTCGGGGCGAAGGTCAGCGTGCCGGAGAGGGCATCGAGGCCGGCCGCGTAGTCGGCCGGGGTGGTGGCCGTGCCCGGGGTGGTGTCGTAGTGCACGGTGGTCGCCGTCGCGCTCGGGTTGGACAGGCTGACCGTGAAGGTGATGGTGCCCGCCCCTTCGTTGACGGTGACGTCATTGATCGAGAAGGCCGGGGTGTCGTTGTCGGTGATGCTGGCCGTGCCGACGGCATCCGGGTTGGCGGTGGCGCCGGCCGTGGTGCTCGCCGTCAGGGTGAAGGTTTCCGTGGCCTCGGCCAGGTTGTCATCAACGATCGGGGTGCGCGCCAGAACACTGGTGACGCCCGGGGCGAAGGTGGCGCTGTTGCCCGCAATCCAGGTCACCCCCCCGTCGGTGGAGACTTCCAAAGCGGTGGTGTAGTCGGCCGGGCTGCTCGCCGTGCCGTTGGCCAGCGCCAGACTGACCGTGGTCGGGATCGTGCTGGCGTTGGACAGACTGAGGGTGAACACAGCGTGGCCGCCGTCTTCGGCCACCGTCGGGCTGCTCACCGCCAGCGTCGGACGGTCATCATCGCTGCCGCCCAGACCGCTGCCGTCGTCCTTGATGGTGCCGATGCCGACACCGTCGGCGATGGTGGCGTTGGTCGGCGTGCTCAGGTTAACGTTGAAGGTCTCGGAGCCTTCGTAAATCCCGTCATTCTTGATGTTGACCGTCACCACCTGCGTCGTCACACCCGGCGCAAACGTCAGGCTGCCAACAACTGAAGTAAAGTCCTCCGGGGAAACAGCTGAACCTGGTGTGGTCGCGAAATTAACGCTGACTGTCGCTGTGGTTGGCTGATCAAGAGTAACCGTAAAGGTCATCGTACCGGCCGCTTCATTGACGGTGACGTCATTAATGGATATCGATGGATCCACCACTGGATTGACGACAATCGGCGCAACGGCAGCGACCGACTCAAGACCCTGATTATCGGTAACCGTAAAGGGAATGTTGACTGTGCCGTTATAGTCTGGTGCAGGGGCAAAAACCAGATGTGCCGCATCGGACGGACTCAGCGGCATACCAGCGATGACAGGTGTAACACCATCCGGCAGGTAAAGCACCCCCTCGGAGACCGGCGGCAAGGTCGCCACAGTCACACTCTGAATCGTGCCGTCCGGATCAGTACCAGACAGGTTGACGACAATCAGCGTGTCTTCATCACCGAACGCCGGTGTAACGACCGGAACCGGAGCGTCGTTGACCGGAGCCACGGGCCCCAGAACCAGCATCGCCGTATCAGTACCCCCCAGACCATCGCTGACGTCATATGTCGCTACCGGAACAGGACCATGGTAGTTCGGCGCAGGCGAAAACGTATAGGCACCGTCTGTACCAATTACCAAAGTGCCCACACCAATAATCGTTGCAACCTGCCCCGGTACAAAGAATTCTTGGACGCCATCACCATTGGTATCGATGCTAAATCCAGCAACCGTCAAGGGATTGCCGTTTGGATCAGTATCGTTCGCCAGAACATTCCCGGAGACTGGTGTATCTTCCTGCACCGTTACAGGACCATCATTCACTGCATCCGGGGCAGCATTGGGAATAATGGATAGCACCAAGTTTGCAGTATCGCTACCCCCCTGACCATCACTGATCGTGTAATTCGCAACCGGGATCGTGCCTGCATAATTGTGCAAAGGCACGAACGTGTAAGCCCCATTGGCTGCAATCGACAAAGACCCAACGCCGGCAATTGTCGCTATCTGCCCTGGTACGAAGACTTCTGGCACACCATCGCCATTGATATCGACGCTGAACGCAGTGACCGTCAGTGAGCCATTGAGCCGATTGATGTCGTTTGTCAGCACACTACCGGCGGCCGTCGCATTGATCTGGAAACTATTGCTATCGCTAATTGCGTCAGGAGCAATGATTTGCTGCAGGGGAGCACCTTCGATGGTTTCGATCGGGCGTTCACGATAGGTTCCAAACTGAAACGCCAACGGATCAACCGTTTCAACGATGCGAAGCAATTCCACAAAGGTATGCCCCTCGTTGCCTCCCTGTCCAACCTGCCCTGCCGCCGGGGCATCTTCGTCCAGCAAGCTATCCAGATCATTGCCTGACTTCAATGCCGCGACAATTTTCTGAAAGCCCTGAGGATTATTTGCTACAGCGCTATCCGATGCATCTGGTTTGATCTCTGCAGCCACCTCCGAATCAATCCTGACAGTCTCGCCCGGACGAAGCGTCATTTCACGACCATCAGCAAGGGCCAAAACCACCTTTGCCCCCTCAGCCGCAACTACGCTTTCACCCTCGCGTATCGCATCTCCAAGTTTCAGACGACGGGTATTTCCAGCACCGTCACGCGCAAACGCCTGGCCGGAAAGAGTTGAAACGTGGGCGATAACTTGGGCTTGAGCCATGGTGATACTCCAGACACTTTTAGCAAAACTAAAAGTATAAATGTATCAATACCAACAAGCTATTGAACCAAAGTACAACCCAAAGGGAAAATCGTGATATTTTTAACAAATACCTTCAGATGCTCAATCCGTTGATTTTCAAGGAGAGCTGAAGCCTGTCTCGCAGACCAAGCTTTTCGAACACCGCCGAGAGATGCGCCTTGACGGTTCTCTCTGTAATAGAAAGCTGCCCGGCTATTTCCTTATTGCTGGCACCACCTGCCACCAACTTGGCCACTTGAGCCTCCCTTTCGGAAAGTTGCGACAAGCAATCTTGTCCATTCTGTCCCGACATGCGCTGGCCGATCAAACGCGATGTGGTGCCAACCAGCTTCTGAAGCAATGACTGCCCGACCCACAAACCGCCATTTTCGACAACCAAGGCAACCTGGCGCAGAACTTGGGGTGCCGCATAGGTATTACAGCACCCAGAAGCACCGGCAGCCAAAGCTTCACTGACAACCGACTCATCTGGCTCATCCGCAAGTACGACCACCAAATGTCCGGTGCGAAGCGCTTTTGGTGGCATAACATTATTCAAAGCCTCTCCTGCCTTGAGGCGGCACCAGTAGACTCCCGGTGTATCAGAAAAACTGGTCGCCAACTGATCACGACCCAGCATTACTGCTCGCGGCATAGCCTCTTGCCACGAAGGCAAAGCCACAGCCTCCTGATCCACTATCCAATGTTGCATTAACGCTCCGTCAACGCAACGCTCTTGGCGCGCAGCACCGGTTTCAGGATGTATGCCAATACACTTTTTTTGCCAGTCAAAATATCCACTTCAGCAACCATACCCGGGATGATTGGCAAATTCGAATCACCAAACCCTGGCTTACTGGTTCGAACACGAACGGTGTAAAAAGCGTTACCTTTGTCATCCATGACGGTATCCGCCCCAATGTGTTCAAGCGTGCCATCCAGGCCACCATAAATGGAAAAATCGTACGCGGTAAATTTAACAATGACTGACTGCCCGGGCCTCAAAAAAGCAATATCCCGAGGCAAAACCCTAGCTTCCAGCAACAGGGTATCTTCAAGCGGAACAATTTCGATCATATCCTTGCCTGGCTGAACGACCCCACCTACCGTATTTACCAACAAACGTTTTACCGTTCCCTTTACAGGAGAGCGAATCGAGGACTGCTTGACTCGATCAGACAACGCAATGCTGCCTTCGGCCAAGCTATTCAGTTTTGCCATCGTTTCTGAAAGTTCTTTGCCTGCGTCGTTCCGAAATGCCAGTTCCACCTCTTCAATTTTGCGTTGTGCTTCACTGATTGCCGATTGCACCCTGGAAATCTGCGCCGTAGCCATGTCTCGCTCTCCACGATAGCGAGAAACATCGCGCTCGAGGCGAAGCAATTCAACCTCGGATACAGCCCCGGAGTTGATAAGTGGCCGCGTTACAGTCAACTCCCTGGCTGTCAGATCGTAGCCTTGTGACGCTTGAGCTCTTTTAGCCTGAGCTTCATTCAACTCTTGCTGCCGCTGATTGAGTTGCTGGCGAGCAATTGAAATCGCAGCTGCCAACTCGTCGTTTCTCGCCTCATAGAGTTTTTTCTCCTGAGCGATGATGGATGGATCAGCACTGGCAATCTCCGGCGGCGGGACAAATGGTTTCCCCTCCGCAATCGCCCTCAATCGTGAAGCTTTGGCAACCAAACCAAGATACTGAGCCTGATTTTCCTTAACGGAGGACACAAAACGAGTTTCGTCAATTTTAATCAGTAACTGGTTAGCCTGGACAATATCACCTTCATGCACCAGGATTTCCGAAACCAAACCACCATCAATACTTTGAAGAACCTGAACCTGTCGCGACGGAATGACTTTTCCTTCACCCCGCGTCACCTCATCCAATTGCGCCAAAGCTGCCCATACGACGAAAAGAAAAAAAACAATCCCGATCGCACGCAGGAGAACCCTCGCCCTCAATGGCTCCTGACGCAAGATAGCCAGATCTGCATCGGTTGCGAAATCAACAACCTCGATATCTTCCTTGCTCGGCAACCGCCCAAGTACTTTTTCAACAAGAGGAACCCCCTTCTGGGCCATCCTTTCCAAGCCGGCATGCAACGAGCCAAAAATCGCTTTGAGGCGACTCATGACGCTCTCCCGATACGACCGCTCTGCAATGCCTGAATAACCTGGTCACGCGGACCATCCGCAACGATACGACCATCGTCAACAACCATCACCCGCGTTGCCAGATCAAGCAAGCTATTGCGATGGGTAACGATCACAACGGTCTTTTGAGCCGCCATCAACCTGAGGCGCTCCTTGAACTGCTGTTCGGACGAAAAGTCCATCGCACTGGTCGGTTCATCGAGCAGCAAAATTGGGGGGTCCATCAGGAAGGCACGCGCTATAGCCACGCCTTGGCGCTGTCCGCCAGAGAGTGAATCTCCTCGCTCGCCAATCATCATGTCGAATCCGTCTGGATGGCGATTGACAAACTCTGTCAGCCCTCCCGCTTCGGCCGCCGCCACAATAGTTGCATCATCAGCATAGGGAGCACCAAGAGCAATATTTTCCCGCAAGGTGCCATAAAACAACGTGACGTCCTGTGCCACGTAACCAATATTTCGGCGCAGGTCCGCTGGATCCAATTGCCGGAGGTCAACACCATCAATACTGACTGCTCCGTCGGTTGGCTGGTACAAGCCCAGCAACAGCTTCTGCAAGGTCGTCTTGCCAGAACCGATGCGACCAATCACAACGACCTTGTCACCTTCATTAATCTTGCAGTTCAGCCCCTTCAGGGCTGCAATTTGACAATTCGGGTAACTAAACTGCACGTCGCGAAATTCTATATTGCCCCTCAACTCAGGACGATGCACGAAATTGGCATCCGAAGGACGCTCAATCGGATTCTGCATGATCTTTTCTAGTGAGGAGAGTGCGACCTTGGCATTGTGGTACTGCATTAACAGACCCACCATTTGACCGAGCGGCGCAACGGCCCGTGAAGTCAACATTGTGCAGGCAATTAATCCACCCATGCTGAGTTTTCCGTCGGCAATCAGATAAACGCCGGCGATCACAACAACCACATTGACGATCTGCTGGATCTCCATCGCGCCATTCGTTGCAGCCGCTGACAAAAATCGCATCTGGCTATTTACCCTGGCAACAAACGAGACAGATTTTTCCCACTTTGACTGCATGAGTCCCTCAGCCCCTTGCGTCTTGATCGTCTCAAGCGCCGTCAGACTTTCAATTAGAGTGGCATTCCGCTGAGCCGCAGCTCTATAGGTCGACTCTGACAACGCATGCATCTTGTGCTGCAGAATATAGGCATAAATTATGACCAGCACGATAGCCAGCACTACTGGAATGATCAATTGCCAGGCAATCAGTGCAATCACCAGCACGAATAGCAAGGCGAACGGCAGGTCTATAAAGGCCGTCACCGATGCCGACGTAATGAAATCGCGAACGGACTCAAAAGAACGCAAATTTGAGGAAAACGCGCCAACCGCCGCAGGTCTTGCCTCCATGCGCACCCCCAGGACACGCTCCATGATCGTCGCTGAAAGCTGCATGTCGATCCGGGCGCTGGCGAGATCAATGAAATATCCTCGCAAAGAACGCAATACCATGTCGACACAAATCATCAGAATCACGCCGAGCGCGAGAACCCAAAGCGTCTCCATGGCACGATTCGGAACAACTCGATCATAGACGTTCATCGTAAACAGCGGCATAACCAGCGCAACCACGTTGATCAGCAATGCGGCGCCGAGCACATCCCGATAAACAGGCCACTGGTCGGCCAACGCCCCCCAGAACCAGTGCCTGAGTCTGATATCGCCAACCTGTGGCGTACGACTGTCAAAACGGAAATGTGGCCGGGCAAATAGCGCGACGCCGGTATACCTCCCAGCCAACTTTTCCCGGGAAAGCTGAACGGAGCCTTGGCCGGTTTCCGGAAAAAGCAGGCGAGCCATTTCGCCAGAATCATCCCAGCCAAGCAGGACGCACGCCTCCTCACCATCGAGCAAGAGCACAACGGGCAACAGCGCATCGTCAATACTCGCCAGTGAACGTTTGACAACCTTGGCCGAAAGTCCAGCACGACTCGCAGCACGACTGAAGAGTGACGGCGTTAATGAACCTTTTTCAAGTGGCAAGCCGGCGACAAGCGCGGCGCGCGTGCTTGGACGACCATGAATTCGTGTCAGTTCTACCAGGCAGTCCAACAAAGGGTCATGATGCAGGAGATCCTCCCGCATTCCCGGCACACCCATTCCTGCGGAACCGCTTGAAACTTCGCTCATGCCACTCCCAAATTTCTTTTCAAGATTTTAACTTGGCTCAAAAGGCACATATCAAAGAAATGCAAAAAGGCGGCCTGGGCCGCCTTTTTCGAACAAGACCCGATTAATCACGCAATCAGCGGAACAATCAACAAGGCAACCAGATTGATGATTTTGATAAGAGGATTAACGGCAGGACCAGCCGTATCTTTATAGGGATCGCCTACAGTATCGCCGGTAACAGCCGCCTTGTGGGCATCGGAACCTTTACCACCAAAATGACCATCCTCAATGTATTTCTTGGCATTGTCCCAAGCCCCCCCACCGGTGGTCATTGATATAGCAACAAACAAACCGGTCACGATAGTACCGACCAGCAAGCCGCCAAGGGCAACCGGACCAAGAATCAATCCGACCACGATCGGCACAGCAACCGGCAGGATTGAAGGAAGCATCATTTCCTTGATTGCCGCCACGGTCAGCATATCCACAGCACGGGAATAGTCCGGCTTGGCCGTTCCTTCCATGATGCCAGGAATTTCCTTGAACTGGCGCCGAACTTCAACCACAACAGCACCCGCAGAGCGCCCTACCGCCTCCATGGCCATGGCTCCGAACAGGAACGGAATCAAGCCACCAATAAAAAGACCAATGATCACGAGATGATTGGACAAATCGAAGGTAAACACCTTGCCTGATACCGCTTCCAGACCATGGGTGTAGTCAGCAAACAAAACCAGGGCGGCCAGACCAGCCGAACCGATAGCATAGCCCTTGGTTACAGCCTTGGTCGTGTTGCCAACCGCATCGAGCGGATCGGTGACATTACGCACCTCCTTCGGCAATTCTGCCATTTCGGCAATCCCGCCCGCATTGTCGGTAATCGGACCATAAGCATCCAGGGCAACGACAATACCCGCCATAGACAGCATCGATGTCGCTGCAATCGCAATACCGAACAAGCCACCCATGGCAAACGCAGCATAGATGGCTGCACACACCGACAGAACGGGCAGTGCAGTCGCTTTCATTGAAACGCCAATGCCGGCGATGATGTTGGTAGCATGCCCTGTCTGACAAGCTGCTGCGACGTGTTTCACCGGCGCATAATCGGTACCGGTGTAATACTCGGTAATCCAGACCAGCGCCGCAGTCAGGACAAGGCCGACGACAGAGCATCCGAACATTGTCATGGTATTGATTACCGTACCGTCAGGCAGGGTTGCACCGGCACCAATCAGCCATGATGTCACCGGATAGTAGAAAATCAGCGCAAGGGCACCAGCGACGATCAGGCCGCGATACAACGCCGCCATAATCTTGCCGCCTTCCGTAGCCTTGACGAAATGGCAACCAACAATGGAGGCGATAATCGAAACACCGCCCAGCGCCAACGGATATAGCACCAGATTTTCACCCAACCCGGCCGTCGTCTTGATAATCAGCGCTGCCAGCACCATGGTCGCAACAACGGTCACCGCATAAGTTTCAAACAAGTCAGCGGCCATCCCTGCGCAGTCGCCAACATTATCGCCAACGTTATCTGCAATAACAGCCGGGTTACGCGGATCATCTTCGGGAATACCTGCTTCCACCTTGCCAACCAGATCGGCGCCGACGTCGGCGCCCTTGGTAAAGATTCCGCCGCCAAGACGGGCAAAGATCGAGATCAGCGATGAACCAAAGGCCAGACCGACCAGCGGTTCAATCACATGATGCAGATCGGCACCCGCGCTATTCGTCGACTTGAGAAACGTGTAGTAGCCGGCCACGCCAATCAGACCGAGACCCACAACCAGCATTCCGGTAATCGCGCCCCCCTTGAACGCGACATCGAGCGCCGGTGCTATTCCTCTACGCGCAGCTTCGGCGGTGCGGACATTGGCCCGCACCGACACATTCATACCGATAAAACCCGCTGCGCCGGAAAGCACTGCACCAATCAGAAATCCGAACGCGGTCAGCCAGCCGAGTTTTGGCACCAGCCCGATCGCCAGAAAAAGAACAACGCCAACCATCGCAATCGTCTTGTATTGCCGGCTAAGGTAGGCTTCCGCCCCCTCCTGGATGGCCTTTGCAATTTCTTGCATTCGCTCGTTGCCGGCGGGCAACGCGAGGATCTGTCGACTGGAAACCCAGCCATACAGGACAGCCAACACGGCACAGCCAAGTGCCAGTAACAACGCTGTACTCATTATTCTCCCCTTCGTAACAAACTAACTGACCAACAAAAAAATCAGACGGCGAATGCCTCCAGCTTTTTGGGCACCGAAATATTCTTCAAGCGTACATAGTCAGGCAGGCCGTTGCGATATGGCGGCGGCTCCTCTCCCTCGATCAATGGTTGCAGATAAGCCCTGCAAGCATCGGTAATGTGAAAGCCGTCCGGTGCAATAAACTCGGGAGGCATTTTCCGCTCCACATTGGCGATTTCAGCCAGTGGCGCATCACCGATTGCCCAACGATAAGGCTCTTCGGCCAAGCGCTCAATGGTGGCCATGACTGCATTTTTCCCTCGCAAAGCGAGGTCGACTGCAGCAACACCCAAAGCGTGAGCCTGTTCCAGATCTGTCCGCGACGCCAGATGTCGAGCTGAGCGCTGCAGGTAATCGGCCAACGCCCAGTGATATTTATAACCCAGCCGGTCCTTGATCAACTGCGCAACCATCTGACCAACACCACCCAACTGCGAGTGTCCGAATGCATCCTTGGTTCCGGACTCGGCAATCAGATTGCCGACCGCGTCTGAGAGCCCTTCGGAAACTGCCACAGTGCAGTAGCCAAACTGCTTGACGCATTCGTCAACGCGGCTCAGAAAACGCTCCGGATCGAACGGCACTTCAGGAAACAGCAGGATATGCGGCGGCTCGCCGACAGTTTCAGAAGCCAGACCACAGGCGGCCGTAATCCATCCAGCGTGTCGCCCCATCACTTCAAGCACAAATATCTTGGTCGACGTGCGCGCCATGGAGGCCACGTCATAACCTGCCTCGCGAATCGAAGTGGCGACATACTTGGCAACTGAACCGAATCCAGGACAGCAATCGGTATGCGGCAGATCGTTATCCACCGTTTTCGGCACGCCGACACAAACGACGGGATAGCCCATTTTTTCTGCGATTTGAGACACCTTCCATGCGGTATCCATGGAGTCATTGCCGCCGTTGTAGAAAAAATAACCTATGTCGTGCGCCTTGAAGACCTCGATCAGGCGCTCGTACTGCGCCCGATGCTGCTCCAGACTTTTCAGCTTGTATCGGCAGGAACCAAAGGCACCACCCGGCGTATGACGCAGGCGGGCTATCACTTCATCGGATTCGAGACTGGTGTCAATCAAGTCTTCGGTCAGGGCGCCGATAATACCGTCGCGCCCGGCGAGTACATTCCCGATTTTATCGGGATGCCGGCGTGCTTCCTGGATCAGGCCGCACGCCGTGGCATTGATGACGGCGGTAACGCCCCCCGACTGCGCGTAGAAGGCATTTTTAACCGCCATCAGTTGCTCCTTATTTCAGCGCTTCAAACACGCTCTTGGTAATACCATCAACGCTGCCGACCCCTGCCACCTTGCGTACCTTTGGCGCAACGCCATCACCTTCGGCGGCCCACTTGCTGTAGAAATCAACCAGTGGCTTGGTTTGGGAGTGATAGATTTCCAGACGTTTTTTGACGGTTTCTTCCTTGTCGTCATCACGCTGAACCAGCGGCTCGCCGGTGACGTCGTCAATACCTTCAACCTTCGGCGGATTGTACTTGACGTGGTAGGTACGACCCGACGCCAGGTGAGCGCGGCGACCCGCCATGCGCTCAACAATATCGCTGTCCGGCACGTCGATTTCAAGCACGAACTCAATCGGAACGCCGGCATCCTTCATGGCTTGAGCTTGGGGAATGGTGCGCGGGAAGCCATCGAACAGGTAACCGTTCTTGCAATCGTCCTGGGTCAGGCGATCCTTGACCATGCCGATAATGACAGCGTCCGGCACCAGGCCGCCGGCATCCATGTGCTTCTTGGCCTCTAGGCCGAGGGCGGTACCCGCCTTGACCTGGGCACGCAGCATGTCGCCTGTGGAAATCTGGGGAATGCCAAACTGTTTGGAGATAAAAGTTGCTTGCGTTCCCTTGCCAGCGCCAGGTGCGCCCAACAGAATCAATTTCATGAAAAGTCCCTCGGTTTTGTCTAAAAAATTCTTGTTATCGGCTTCAAAATAGGCCGCTCTCCAAGAGCGGAAAATTACTCGCAATTGATGGCACGGTCAAACAATTTGCGCATCCGTGCTGCATCTTCGGGCGTATCGACGCCAGGCGCCGGCGCGACATCAACCAGGGTGACGCTGATCCGGTAGCCATGCCACAGGGCACGCAACTGCTCCAGGGATTCGAAATGTTCGGTAGGTGCTACGGTCAACCCGGAAAAAGCCCTTAAAAATGAAGCGCGATAGGCGTACAAGCCGACGTGGCGATAGGCCGGAAAATCTGCCGGCAACGATTCGCCCCCCGTCTCTTTGGCGAAATGGTCCCGCGCATAGGGAATCGGCGCCCGCGAGAAATATGCGGCATCGCCATCGGCCCGGCACACCACCTTGACCACATTCGGATTGAAGAAATCAGCCGGATCGGTGATCGAATGGGCCACAGTGGCGATATCGGCACCACTGGCGGCCAATTGGCGCGCTGTCTGAATAATGACTTCCGGCTCAATCAGCGGCTCGTCGCCCTGAACATTGACGACGATGGTATCGCTGCTCCAGCCGCGCAACGCCACGACTTCGGCCAGACGGTCCGTACCGGTCGGATGGTCGCTGCGCGTCATCAGCGCGGCGACTTCATGCGCCTCCGCCGCAGCACGCACATCCACGTGATCGGTTGCCACCCAGATCTCTTCCGCCCCGGACAGACGCGCCCGCTCGGCCACTCGGACAACCATGGGCTTACCGCCCAGATCGAGCAGCGGCTTGGCCGGCAACCGCGTTGACGCATAGCGCGCCGGGATGACGACCTTGAAGGCAAAACTGGACATTACTGTCCGTCCGCGTTCAATGGGCGAGCTTCATCCTCCAGCATGATCGGAATGTCATCGCGGATCGGGAAAGCCAGCTTGCAGGGCTTGCAGACCAGTTCCTTCTCGGCTTTGCGGTGTTCGAGATTGCCCTTGCAAATCGGGCAGACGAGAATATCAAGCAGTCTGGCGTCCACGGAGTTTCTCCAAAATCAATTCAATAAGGGCCGGCGAAAGCTCGGCCTCGACCGGCAAAACCCAAGTTTCACCCGCCGTCAGACCCTCGCATTTTACTGCATCCTTCTCCGTCATCAGCAGGATGCCATTTCGGGCAAAAGCCAGATCCGCGACCGAATATTGATGGTGATCGGGAAACGGATGCCGTTCGCAAGTCAGGCCAAGCGATTCGAGGGTTTGAAAAAAGCGTTCCGGATTCCCGATCCCGGCCAGCGCATGCAACGGCGCGCCCGCCTTGAGACTACCAGCGGAACAGGTTTGCTGTGGATCGCCCAGTCGATAAAACCTGCCCGGCTTCAACGCCATGTCAAAAGTCGGTACGGCAGCCGAGTTAAAATCTTTCAAATTATTGCGAATAATCGCGTCGACCGTAGCAAGTCGCCCCAAGGGCTCACGCAGCGGGCCAATCGGCAAACGCCAGCCATTTCCAGTCCCGCGCGCATCGAACACCACCAGTTCGACATCCCGCGCCAGCGCGTAGTGCTGCAAACCATCGTCACAAAGCAAGACATTGACCTCTGGATGCGCATCCAGAAGCGCCGCGCCGGCCTCTGCGCGCTGGCGTCCGACCCAGACCGGCACGCCGCTGCGCCGGGCCAGTAGCAGAGGCTCGTCGCCCACATCCGCCGGCCGTGCATCCGCCCTCACCGCGACAACACCCTCCGTGCTGCGCCCATATCCACGACTGACAATCCCCGGTCGCCAGCCCCGCACCTTCAATTGCTGCGCCAGCCAAAGGGTAAGCGGCGTTTTGCCGGCCCCCCCCACAATAATGTTGCCGACCACGATGACGGGTACCGGCAATTGCCGCGGCTTGGACAGCCGCCGGTTAAGCGCGCTCAACACCCCATAGAGCCAACTTAGCGGCAGCCAAAGCCACAACGCCGGCGTCAGCCGGCGTTGCTCAAACCACTGTCGCTTTAGCCAGCGTGCCAGCATCAGCGATTCTGGGTCGCGAAGGAAATGTGCGGGTAACCGGCCGTCTGTGCCGCCTGCATGACATCAATGACGCTCTGGTGCGTGGCCTTGGCGTCCGCATTGATCACGATCAGCGGATCCTCCTTGCCGCCGGCAGCCCGGCGCAAGCCATCAGCGATGCTCTTTACATCACTGGCCGTCAGTGGCGATTTATTGACCAGAACCTGCCCGCTGGCAGTCACCGAGACATTGACCTCGTTTGGCTGCTCGGCCTGCTTGGTGGCATCTGCCGTCGGCAGATTGATCTCCAGCCCGGAAAACTTGGCGTAAGTCGTGGTCAACATCAGGAAAATAATGATCACCAGCAGGACGTCGATCATCGGAATCAAGTTGATTTCCGGCTCTTCGCTGCCGCGGCCGCGTTGAAAATTCATCGCTTACTTTCGCTCGCCATGCATATATTCGACCAGGCGAACTGCCTGCTGCTCCATCTCGACCACGAAGCTATCGACCAGCGCCCGGAAATGCCGCCAGAAAATCAGGCATGGAACGGCAATGAAGATACCAAAACCAGTGTTATAGAGGGCAATGGAAATACCATGCGCCAGCTGCATCGGATTCGCCCCCGTCGGCGATTGCGAGCCAAAAATCTCGATCATGCCCACTACCGTACCGAACAGCCCCATCAGCGGGCTGATCGAGGCAATCGTTCCCAGCGTGGTCAAATACCGGTTCAGCTCATGAGAAACCGCCGAACCGGTCTCTTCGATCGACTCCTTCATGATCTCGCGCGATGCATTGACGTTGCGCAAACCGGCAGAGAGCACCCGGCCGAGCGGCGAATGACGCTCCAGATCATCGAGCAACTTGTCGTTGTTAGCACCGCGCTTGAATTCACCCACCGCCCGCTGCAGCAGGCCAGCAGGCACCACCTTCGAACGACGCAGGGCCACCAGACGCTCGATAATCAGCGCTACGGAAATGATCGAAGCCAGTAACAAGGGCCAAATAGGCCAGCCGGCCGCCTGAACGATTGCAAACACGTGAAGTCATCCTTGATGGAATATCAGCCCGCAATTCTGCCCTTCCCCCCGCCACAGGGCAAGCGAGGAAATAGCAGGGTTGCGGCGGCTTATCCCCAAAACCTGTGGATAAGTCTGTGAATCAGCTGTCATCAACAGCGCTAACCCCCATCCAACAAAGGACTTTTTACACTCTGCCAAAAAACAAGGCACATCATTTATACATATAAAAATCAATGACTTAATAAAAACAATATCCATCAATAGCCAGCCACTCCGATTCACCTGAGGTTACAATCCAGGCATGCCCCCGCCCATCGCACCTGTCAGTAACATCGTCCTCAGTGTTTCCAGTCTCAACCGTCAGGTAAGGGATTGTCTCGAATCAGCATTCCCTCTGATCTGGGTCGGTGGCGAAATATCCAATCTGACCTATGCCGCCTCCGGGCACGTCTATTTTTCGCTGAAGGACAGTAGCGCTCAGGTGCGCTGTGTCATGTGGCGCAGCCGGGCACAGCTACTTGGCTGGCGTCTGGAAAACGGTCAGCAGATCGAAGCCCGCACACTGGTCTCTTTCTACGAACCACGCGGCGAATTCCAGCTCAATGTCGACGCCATTCGCCGGGCAGGACAGGGCGACCTGTTCGAACGCTTCCAGCAACTCAAGGAAAAACTTGAAAAAGAGGGAATTTTTGCCGTTGACCGCAAGAGACCCCTACCCGGTTTCCCGCGGCGCCTCGCCATTGTCACCAGCCCGCAGGCCGCTGCGCTGCGCGATGTGCTGACCACGTTGCACCGGCGCGCACCGCACATTGCGATCACGCTGTTTCCCACGCCCGTCCAGGGTGAAGGTGCCGGCACCAAAATTGCCGACGCCATCAAACAGGCTGGCCAGGGCAATTGCGACGCGATCATCGTCTGTCGCGGCGGCGGCAGCATCGAAGACCTCTGGGCCTTCAATGAAGAAAGCGTTGCCCGCGCCATCCACGCCTCGCCTATCCCCGTCATCTCCGGCGTCGGCCATGAAACCGATTTCACCATCGCCGATTTTGCGGCCGACCTGCGCGCCCCCACCCCGACCGCCGCCGCCGAACTGGCCAGCCCCGACCGCGATGCCCTGCTTGACCACCTGACCAATCTGCAAAATCAGATCGGTCGCCGCATGGACCGTTCACTGTCAGATCACATACAGCGCCTCGACTGGCTAGCCGCCCGCCTGATCCATCCGGCCGACCGTATTGCGCAACGTCGCCGTGAAATGGAAGCCTACGGCAACCGCTTGCATCATGCCCTGCGTCGGCAAACCGAGCATTGCGCCGTTCGCCTGCAAGGGCTCGGACTGCGCCACAGCGGCGCCCGCCCGCGCCCGGAAAAGCTGGCCGACGGCATTAATCACCTGCAATACCGCCTCACGCGGCAAACCCAATGGGCAATTTCACAATATTCCGGGAAACTAAATTCACTCGCCAGCAGTCTCATTCAGCTTGATCCACACGCTGTCCTGTCACGAGGCTATACACTGGCCATTGGACCTGACGGCCGGGCCATCCGCGACGCCACGAGACTTAGCCCCGGCGAACTGCTCAAGCTCCGGTTTGCCAGCGGCGCCGCCGAAGCCACCGTGAATAAGGTTGTCGCTAACCCTGAAGCTGACTAGAATTTTCGATTTACCCCCTCATCAAACCCCAACGGAGAACATCAATGGAACACCAACTGCCCGCCCTGCCCTTCGCCAAAGACGCACTCGCCCCGCACATGTCGGCCGAAACCTTTGACTACCATTACAGCAAGCACCATCAGGCCTACGTCACCAACCTGAACAACCTGATCAAGGGCACCGAGTACGAAACCCTCGACCTCGAAGCCATCGTCAAGAAGGCCCCGGCCGGCGGCGTGTACAACAACGCAGCCCAGGTCTGGAACCACACCTTCTTCTGGAACTGCCTGACCCCGAACGGCGGCGGCGCTCCCAAGGGTGCACTGGCTGACGCCATCAACGCCAAGTGGGGTTCACTGGATGCCTTCAAGACCGCTTTCCAGACCTCCGCTGTCGGCAACTTCGGCTCCGGCTGGACTTGGCTCGTCAAAAAGGCCGATGGCTCCGTCGACATCGTGAACATGGGCGCTGCCGGCACCCCGCTGACCACCGGCGACAAGGCCCTGCTCTGCGTGGACGTCTGGGAACACGCCTACTACATCGACTACCGCAACATGCGTCCGAAATTCGTCGAAACCTACCTGAACAACCTGGTCAACTGGTCCTTCGCCGAAGCCAATTTCGCCGCTTGATTTGACACATGAATAAAGTCGTGAAGATAAGTTCGCGACCGAATTCATCTCGTTCCGAAACTCGGGAGAGCATCAGGCTTTCCCGAGTTTTTTTATTTTCAATCAGATATCTGCGTCATACCTCGGGTTCTCCATAAACACATTTTGGAGATCCTGCAAATTTCACAAGAAGGTGATCGCAAGATCAGTAAGGCATTAGGCTATAACTTACCCGGGCAAGAGGGAGCGGCTGTGTCAAAACACGGAGAATTGGCCAAGGAATCACTCGGTACTTTCGAGTCCGCCATCATGGGCATTGCGGGTACGGCACCGGCATTCAGCGTGGCCGTAACGACGGCAACAATCGTTGCCTCCGTAGGCGTGCTGTCCGTAGGCAGTATCTTCTATTGCGGTCTCATCATGTTCGGGATCATGCTGGCCTTTTTTCACCTCAGCAAAATCACGCCCCATGCCGGCGCCGCGTACGCCTGGGTCGGGCACGTTTTCGGCCCAACCTGGGGATTCTTTACCGGCTGGGGGCTACTGGTAGCGTCGATCTTCTTCATGGTATCGGCCACCATTCCTGCCGCCACCTCAACACTCGTCCTGCTTGCCCCTGATTTCGTTGAAAACACTGTCTGGGTGACGGGTACGGCAGCCATCTGGCTCACCTTGGTCACCATTGTGGTCACCAAGGGCATCAAGCACGCCAGCTATACCCAGCTGATTCTCACCGGGATCGAAACCGCGGTCGTATTCGCGCTGATTATCGGCGCCTTCATCCAGTACGGCGGCAAACCGGCGCATCCGCCGTCAATCATCTGGTTCTCGCCGTTTTCCTTTACACCGCAGCTCTTTGCGACCGGTGCATTGACGGCCATTTTTTTCTATTGGGGCTGGGATGTCACCATGAATCTCAGCGAGGAGACCAAGACCAGCGTTTCGGGAAAACCTCATCCTGCCAGCCTGGGCGCATTCTGGGCGATGCTCAACCTGATCTTGTTTTTCATCATCATGATGATCGTCGTCCTGATCGTGCTCAGTGACGAAGAGATTGCCCAAGCCAATACCAACGTGCTTTATGCCATTGCCAACAAGCTTTTTCCGACCCCCTGGAACTATCTGGCTGTCCTGTCGACCATCCTCAGCACGGTGGGCACCATCGAAACACAAATTCTGCAGTTCAGCCGCAGCATGTTTGCCATGGCTCGCGATGACATGCTTCACCCGCGCTATGCGCGGGTTCATGCCGAGTGGCAGACGCCATGGGTGGCAACTTTCGTGATCTGGTTCCTCGGCGTATTCCTGCTCTTCAGTTCGTCGTACATGCCCTCCGTCAAAAAAATACTCGAGAGCTCGATATTGGCGATCGGCTTCCAGATCTGCTTCTACATGAGCCTCGCCGGATTTGCCTGCGCCTGGCACTACCGGCATGAATGGCGAAGCGGGATATCCGCCGCAGTCTCCTACATACTCTGGCCGCTCATGGCTGCACTCTTCATGGTATTCATTGCGCTATACAGCATCCCTACCTTTGACGCAGTTACCAACATCCTGGGTGTCGGGGGGATTCTGCTCGGCTTTATTCCGCTTCTTCTGGGCGCGTCAAGACGAACGCGCTGCACGGCGCAAGAAAACGGGAAAATCAGCTGAGCCTTGCATGGTCAGACAACAAAGACAGAGACCATCGTCGTCGCCCCAACGATCAATAAGTTCCCTGCGCGCAGGAGAATTCGCTCTGTTTAGACAAAGAAACACGCGACACTTGGCTTGACAACATCATCAGTCTAAGATTATCGAATCTCCCGCCGATACGGGAGTTCTGTTTTGCTGAAGATTCAACCAGACGCAATCCGACCTGCAATCGATCGATCAAAATTCGAACCAGTGTCGGCAGATGAATTAAGCCAACAGAGAGGCGCCCATGAGTCTGCATGTCTTCGTCGCCATGCCCTTCGGAGTAAAACCCGGCGAAGACGGCTGCCTGATCGACTTCGACCGGATTTTCACCGAGCTCATCCGGCCGGCACTGGAAAGCGTCGGGCTGGAAGTCATGCGGGCAGATGAAGAACAGAGCGCCGGTGATATACGCGCCGACATGTTCCAGGAACTCCTGATGGCCGACCTCGTGGTCGCTGACCTGACCCTGGACAACCCGAATGTCTGGTACGAACTGGGCGTCCGCCATGCCTTGCGCGCCCGCGGCGTGATACTCGTTCAGGGGCCGCGCACCGCCCAGCCCTTCGACATCTACACCGATCGCAAGCTGACCTACCATGTAAAGGACGGCGCGCTCGACCCGCAAATGCTGGCCAACGACATTGCCAATCTGGCGACCATGGCCAGAAACACGCTGAACGCCTGGCGCGGCCGCAAGACCAGCCCTGTCTACAGCCTGTTGCCCAATCTCGAAGAGCCCGACTGGTGTCGCCTGCGTGTCGGCAATGCACTGGCGTACTGGGAAAGTTATGACGAGTGGGCTACCCGCATCGAAGTAGCGCGCAACGCCAATCACCCGGAAGACATCCTGGTACTGGCCGATGAAGCCCCGGCCACCCCGCTACGGCTTGAAGCCCACCTGAAAGCAGGCGAAGCACTGCGCCGGATGGAACATTTCAATTTTGCACTGGAGCAATACGACCTGGCTCTGGCGTTCGCTCCGGACCACCATGAGGCCGCCAGCCAGCGTGGTGTCTGCCTGCAGCACATCGGGCGTACCGACGAGGCCCGCGCGATTTACAAGAAACTGATCGACATCGACGCAGATGATGTCGATGCCTGGGAACTGCTGGCTCGGCTGGACAAGGAGGAATGGGTCAATGCCTGGCGGGTCCCCGGCCACACGCCAGCCCAGATGCGTGATGATGCTGCCTACGAGGATGCCCTGCTGCGCGACACCATCCACAGCTACAGCACTGCCTTCCGGCGCAGCCCGGGCCATTACCTGCCGGGCATCAATGCGGTGATGATGATGCACGTCTATCGTGACCTCACCCATGACACGCGTTACGACAGCGAGGCGGCGATCATGGCTGGCGGCGTTGCCTGGGCGGCATCCTGCGAACGCGACGACGCCAATCGATTCTGGGCACTCGCCAATCTGGGGGCGCTGGCCATTCTTGACCAGGACCCCGCCGCGGTGGGCGAGGCGTTTCGCGAGGCTATCGCTCACCTCAACAACGACTGGCTGGCACTGGATGCGACCTTCAAGCAGATGGGCCTGCTGGCAGAACTCGGCTTTCGCCCCGACAACGTCAACGCCGCCCTTGCCACGCTCGACCGCGCCATGCAGCGTATGAAACCGCCAATCAGTGAACGTCGGCCCGGCAAGGTCTTTCTCTTCTCCGGCCACATGATCGACAGTCCCGACCGGGCCGATCCCCGCTTTCCCGCGGACAAGGAAGCAATCGCCGCGGCCCGCATTGCAGAAACCCTCGACAAGTTGGCGGCCGGGCCGGATGACCTGGCCTTTGCACAGGGAGCGGCCGGCGGCGACATTCTCTTTGCCGAAGCCTGTGTGGCACGCGGCGTTCCCTTTCAGATGCTGCTGCCTCTGGAAGAACCTGACTTCATCGAGGCCTCGGTGCTACCTTCGTGCAATGGTGAAAGCTGGCGCCAACGCTATCTGGCGCTGCGCGACAAACTCGCCTTGCCGCCTCGCATCATGCCGGACGCGCTTGGTCCGCTGCCGCGCACGCGTGATGGACGCGAGATGAACCCTTTCGAACGCTGCAACCTGTGGCTGCTCTACAGCGCACTGGCCCAAGGCCTGGATCGCGTCCGCTTCATCTGCCTGTGGAACGGCGGTGGTGGCGACGGCCCCGGCGGCACGGCACACATGGTTCGCGAAGTGAAACGACGGACCGGCCAGGTCAGCTGGCTGGACACACGCCAACTCTGGTAATGAAAAGGTAATTATCGGGAATCACCCTGTCATTCAAATCTTTTTGTCCACCTGCCAAAAACAAACGGAGACACATCATGGCCAAAAAAGCACTCTGCATCGGCATCAACAACTATCCCGGCACCCACATGGACCTTCAAGGCTGCGTCAATGATGCGCAGGACTGGGCTGCGGCACTGGCCGAACGCGGTTACAAGACCACGCTGCTGCTCGACGACCAAGCCACCAAGGCGGCCATGGTGGACGCCATGTCAAAGCTGATTGCCAGCGGCGCCAAGGGTGACAGTCTGATCATTACCTACTCTGGCCACGGCACTTACCAGCCGGACACCGATGGCGACGAAGTGGATGGCCTCGACGAAGCGCTCTGCCCCTACGACCTGCAAACCAACGGCAGCGCACTGATTGATGATGAAATCAAAACCTTGTTCGCCGCCCGCAAAGGCGGCGTACGTCTACTGCTGATTGCCGACAGCTGCCACTCCGGCACGGTCACCCGCGCAGCCAAGGCCGAGCCTGATGCTGATACGCGGCCGCGCTTCATGCCGATGGGCAACTGGCTACCAGCCAGCAAGCTGCCAAAGAACTTTGCCGGCAAGACCGTGCAAACCATCGTCGCACCTAGCGGCAGCTCGCCACTGAACGCCGCCCTCGACAAGCAGGTTGGCGACCTGTTGCTGGCCGGCTGCAAGGAAGGCCCGAACAACTACAGTTACGACGCCAAGATCGGCGGCCGCTACAACGGCGCCTTCACCTACTACGCGCTGAAGACACTGAAGGCGCTGAAGCCGGATGCCACGTATGCCGACTGGTACACGGCCATCCTCAAGAACCTTCCCTCGGCCAGCTACCCGCAGACGCCGCAACTCTTTGGCGCCGCGGCCGCACGGTCGCGCAAGGCCTTGACCTGATTCCAGCGGCATTCCCGGTCAGCAGTAGAGGAGACAAGACATGAGCACACGTACGATTCGCATCCGCGGCACCAAGGTCGCTACCGGCAGTCGGGGCGCAGCCCAACCCGGCGGTCCGCAACCGTTGTTCAGCCTGGCCCCGGGCAGTGCCCGCGACGGCGCCAGCGAGGACATCGAAGTCAAGCCGGAAACGGTCGTCCGTGTCTCGCTCGAAAACGGTTTTGTCCTGTGGAGCCGGGCCGATGACCTGACCCGCGAATACGGCAATCCGCCGCCACGCGGCGAGGGTGGCGCCTGGGAATTCACCCGCCTGACACCGCGCCGAGCTGCGGTCAGCGAACGCGGTGCCGCCGGCCTGCTCATCCGCGTCCTCGATTTTTTTGGTGTTGATATCGCCAAGAAAACAGCCGGCAAGCTCGGCGTCGTCCTGGAAGACAAGCAGCTCGGCGGCAACAAACCGGGGCTGCACCAGATGAGCAGCGGCGCCCAGCTCGTATTGACGCCCGTGGCCGGTACCGCGCCCATCCCTGCCGTCAAAGGTCCAACGCTGGTCTTCATCCACGGCACCGCATCGAGCACGGCCGGCAGTTACGGCAAGCTGTGGGACCCGCGCAACGCCGACGCCCAGAAGCTGCGCGAAAGCCTTCAGGCCAATTACGGCGACCGCATTTTCGGCTTCGAACACCGGACGCTGACCGAAAGCCCGATCCAGAACGCCATGGCACTGCTCGAACGGCTGCCCGACGGCGCCGACATTCATCTCGTTTCGCACTCGCGCGGCGGGCTGGTTGGCGAGTTACTCTGTCTGTCGGGTTGCCAGCAGCTGGCCGACATCCTCACTCCTTCCAGAATTCAGGACTTTTTTGCCGTTGACCGCAGCATTGCCCTGCAAATGGGGCTGGCGCCGCTGTCGGCGGACGAAGAAGCGGCACGCAATGCCGCCTACGCGGCCGACCGCGACCTGCTCGGCAAATTCGTCGCACTGCTCGGCAAAAAGAAAATCCGCGTCAGCCGTTTCGTTCGTGTGGCCTGCCCGGCGCGCGGCACGACGCTCGCCTCCGGGCGGCTTGATCGTTGGCTGTCGGTGCTCGACTTCCTGTCCCTCACCTCCCTCGGAAACGGCATCATCGGTGGCGCCGTGGATTTCATGCAGGCCATTGTCGCCGAGCGTACCGACACGCGCACCCTGCCCGGCGTCGAGGCGATGATCCCCGGCTCGGCCCTGACCCGCCTGCTCAACAGCGTGCCGGAGCTGGTCACCGATGCCGATCTGGCAGTCATCGCCGGCGATATCGAGGCCGGCGATTCGCTGTGGAATTCGATCAAGGTGCTGGCCACCGACTGGTTTTACAAGAACGAGCACGATCTCGTGGTCGACACCGGATCAATGCTTGGCGGCCTGCCGCGCACAGGCAACGGCGCCCGATTCCGCAAGGATCAGGGCAGCAAGGTCAATCATTTCCGCTACTTCACCAATAGCCAGAGCATCGTCTGGTTGCGCGCCGCGCTGACCCGTGGCGACCAGGACAGCGGCGGTTTCCAGCCCATCGCAGCCCAGCCGGCGGCTGAATCCGCCATCTCCCGCGCCTTCCGGCGCAAGCGTTCCGACGGCGTGCCGCAGCCGATTGCCGTGGTCCTGCCTGGCACCATGGGCAGCGAACTCAAGGCCGGCGACAGTCAGGTCTGGCTGAATTATGCATCGCTGCTGGCCGGTGGCCTGGGCAAGCTGCGCATGGGGAAACCGGACATTTCACCGGTTGGTCTGGTCGATGATTTCTATGGCCCGCTCGTCGAATTCCTGGCACGCAGTCACGATGTCGAAATCTTCCCCTACGACTGGCGCCACTCGATTCGCGATGCCGCCGACAATCTGGCCAGAATGCTGGCCCCGCTGGTCGAGCGGGCCGAGCGCACACACCAGCCCTTGCGCCTCGTCGCCCACTCGATGGGGGGCCTCGTCGTCCGTTCGATGATTGCTGACAAGGGCGCCGGCGCCGCGCTCTGGCAGCGCATCTCGCGACTGCCCGGCAGCCGCTTCCTGATGCTCGGCACGCCCAACTTCGGCTCCTACGAGGCCGTACGCTGGCTGACCGGCTTCAATCCCACGCAGGCCAAGCTGGCGCTGCTCGACATCACCCACAACTCCGACGAGATCATCGACATCGTCCGCGGCTATGCCGGTCTGCTCGAACTGCTGCCCTTTGCCCCGCATGACCCTGATTTCACCGATCTCACCCACTGGCAGGCGATCAAGGAGAGCACCGACGCCGACTGGAATCTGGCTGATGCGGCGACGCTCAAGGAGGCCGCCCAGTCGTGGCAGCGCCTGCGCGACGCGCCACCCGACCCGCTGATGTGCTACGCCGCCGGTTGCCAGCCGGCGACCGTCATCGACTACCAGCTGGTCAGTCGCGACGACGAGCCGCCCAGCCAGCGCAAGAAACTGGCGTTCATCGCCACGGCCGAGGGGGACGGCACCGTCAGCTGGGAGTCCGGGCGCCTGCCCGGGGTCCCGGTGTGGTATGTCGAGGATACCGCCCATGATGCGCTGTGCGCGCAGCCCAAGGCCTTTGCCGGCTACCTTGACCTGCTGGTCAAGGGCAGCACCACCCTGCTCCCCGCCACACCGCCCAGCCGCGCGCGGGGTGCCGGAATCGCGGAACGCTTTGTCCTGCCAACCATGCCGTTGGCCGACAGTATTCCCGGCCCGGACGACATGGGCACCTTTGGATTTTCGGGCGGAATTCCGGTTGACCGCAGCACTGCCGAAGCCGTCTCCACGGTCATTCAGGTCAGCATCCGTCACGGCAGTCTGGCCTACGTCCGGCATCCGGTCCTCGTCGGGCACTACCAGGGCGACACCATCGTCAGCGCCGAAGCCGCGCTCGACGGACAGCTGCAGGGCGCCCTGGCGCGCCGGCTTGAGCTGGGCATTTATCCCGGCCCGCTCGGCACCTGCGCCACCTTCTTCAATGACAGCCCGACTGCCAAGCCCGCCGGTGGACTGGTCGTTGGCCTGGGTCAGGTCGGCGAACTCACCCCCGGCCAGCTCGAAGAAGGCATGCGCAACTCGCTGCTCGACTATGCCCTGCATGTGGCCAAATGGCCTGACCAGCGTTTCGGCGATGAAGCGCAGCCACGCTCGGCGGCGGTCAGCTGCCTGCTGATCGGTACCGGTGCCGGCGGCATTGCGGTCCGCGACAGCGTCGAAGCGATCGCCCGCGCTGCCATCGCCGCTAATGCGCGACTGGTGGACACCGAAATGAACAGTCAGGTGGTCATCGACCGGCTGGAATTCGTCGAGATCTACGAAGACATCGCCATCACCGCGGCGCAAGCCCTGCGCGACGTGGTGTGTAACCGCTCGCTCAGCCAGAAACTGAGCTGGCCTGACATGGCCATCGCCAGTGGCCAGGGCGGCCGGTTCCGCCTAACCGTGGACGAGACCCCCGAGTGGTGGAATCGCATTGAAATCATCGAAGACGAGGGCAAGGACCAGGCGCTGCGCTTCGTGTTTGCCACCGACAAGGCCCGCGCCGAAGAAACACTGGCCACCGGGCAGTTGTCGCTGGCTGAAGAATTCATCCGGATGGCCTGCCAGGACACCAATCGCAACGCCGAAGCCACCAAGACGCTGTTCGAATTGCTGCTACCGGTAGCGGTGAAGGAAAGCTCGTTGCAGCAGGGAAACATGGTGCTGCTGGTCGACCAGCGCTCGGCCCGTTATCCGTGGGAGCTGCTGGAAAACCGCTGGGGAATCGACGATCAGCCGCCCTCGATCAAGGCCGGCATGATCCGCCAGTTCAAGACCAGTACGTACCGCGGGCGCCCGGCACGCGCCACGGCCGACAGCGCACTGGTGATCGGCAATCCGGATCTCGGCGAGAATGACGACTTCGCCGACCTGCCCGGCGCCCAGGACGAAGCCCGCGGCGTGGCCGACACCCTGGCCCAGGCCGGCTTCGACGTCACCGACCGCATCGGCGAAAAGCCGACCGCCATCCTCGAAGCGCTGCACAAGGACAAATGGCGCGTCCTTCACCTGGCCGGGCATGGCGTCAGCAACTATCAGTCGGCCCGCATGAATACGCCCCGCTCCGGCATGGTGATCGGCCTCGATACCATCCTGACGCCGGGCGACATCGAACTGATGCGCTGGGTACCGGAGCTGGTCTTCATCAACTGCTGCCATATCGGCAAGATCGAGGCGCACAAGAATACCGATCCCGGCTCGCTGGCCGCCAACCTGGCCGAACATTTCATCAATATGGGCGTCAAGGCGGTCATTGCCGCTGGCTGGGCCGTCGATGATCGGGCCGGCAAGGCCTTTGCCGAAGCCTTTTACCGGCGCATGCTGGCCGGCGAATTCTTTGGCGAAGCGATCCGCATCGCGCGCGAAGAAATTTTCAACCTCTACCCGGATGTCAGCACCTGGGGCGCCTATCAGTGTTACGGCGAACCGAGCTACCGGCTATCCAGCCAGGGCATCAACCGCCAGCGCCCTGCCGCCAGCTACACCACGCCACACGAACTGGCCGTCGACCTCGACAACCTTTCCAGCGACCTGCGCAGCGGCGGCCACCGGGATGATTTTGCCGACCGTATCGAAAGTCGTCTGAAGCGCATTCCGCTGGCGCAAAGCGAGGCCTGGCTGGCCCGCGCCGACGTGGCCGCCGCCCTCGGCTTTGCCTGGGGCGAAGGCGGTGACATGGAAAAAGGTGCCGAGCAATTGCGCAAGGCGATCCGGGCCGAACGCGGCCTGTGCAGCATTCGCGCCATCGAGCAACTCGCCAACTACGAAGTGCGCATTGCCGGCACGCGCTGGCAGGCCAATCCTGATGCCCCCCCGGAGCAACGGGAAGCGCTGCGTGGCACGTTGCGTAGTGACATCAACAAGACCATCAACCGGCTGGCCGCGATTGTCGACGAAGCCCCGACCAGCGAACGCCTGTGCCTGCTCGGCGGCGCCTACAAGCGCCTGGCCCTGATCGAAGGCAACGACGACAGCCGCTGCGAAGCATTGGTCAACATGGCCCAGCATTATCGCCAGGCCTTTGCCCTGCGCCGCGAGTCATACGCCTTTACCAACTGGGCAGCTGCAGCCCTCCTCATCCGCCTGCGCTACCCGCAGCAAGCACCTGACCAGGCGCCGCTGACCGGCCTCGCCGAGCTGAAACAGGACGCGGCCGAGATGCGCAAACAACTCGACGCCAGCAATCGAATGGACCCCGGGTTCTGGAACGACGTCGGCATTGCCGACCTCGATCTCGTGCTGCTGATGGCGGACAGCCTGCGTCCGGCGGCGCGTGGCGGAAAACGCCGAGCGCCCGCCGAAGACCCCGTCCTGCACGCCTATCGCGAGGCCTTCCAGCGCGGTGCCAGCCAGCGTGAACGGTCTTCGGTCTTTGAACATTTCGATTTCCTGCGCGCACTCTATCCTGACGGAGCACCGATCACGGCGCTTCTCGACCAGATCAAGGAGGAACTGGCATGACCCCCCGCAAAGCCTCGATCAAACCCAGCCGCCTGCCGATCCCGAGCGCCGCACCGACCCCGGCCCCCGTGCCGGAAGCCTCAGCGGCACCTAAAGCGCGCAAGTCACGCGCAGCCCCCGCCGTGGCCCGTGGGGTCGTCGCCCGTGGCATGGTTGCGCCTGCCAAGATTGAAACGCCCAGCGCAGCAGCCACCACCACGGTCGACTGGCAAAACAAGCCAATTTCCGAAATTTCGCTGGCCAACATCACGCCGCATACCCTCATCGCTCCCAACTTCATGGTCTATGAACTGACCCGTTCGGAGCTGGCGGACCGCCGCGGCATCGACAATCACTTTCCGTCCGACAAGGAACTGCGCGCCGCCATTTACCTCGCCCGCGAAGTTTTGCAGCCAATCCGCGACGCGCTGGGTAAATTCACGCCCAACAGCGTCTTTCGCGGCAACCCGCTCGAACGGGCGCTGAAGAACAAGCCGGCCACCTGGCTCAGTACCAGCCAGCATGCGCGCGGGGAAGCCTGCGACATCGAGATCGTCGGCATGGAGACGCTGGCACTGGCGAACTGGGCGACAATCAACCTGAAGTCTTTCGACCAGATCATCTGCGAGTGCTACGACCCGAAGAAAGGTCCCAATTCGGGCTGGGTGCATATCTCGCTGAAGGCGCCGGACAGTGGCGAAAACCGCAAGCAACTGCTGAGCTACATTTCCAACAACGGCAAGATGGTCTATGTCCCCGGCCTCGTCGCCGATGTCGCCTGAAACGAACACGACTGTTCATTTGCCCCGCTCAAGGAGAATCCCGTGAACCAACAAGTCCTTAATAAGATCAAGACCGCCGGTCAGAAAAAAATCCTCGCCTGCGACGGCGGCGGCATCCTCGGCCTGATGACCGTCGAAATCCTCGCCAAACTCGAAGCGGACCTGCGCACCCAACTGAAAAACTCCAATCTTGTGCTGGCCGATTACTTCGATTTCGTCTGCGGCACGAGTACCGGGGCGATCATCGCCAGCTGCATTTCAACCGGCATGAGCATCGACCAGATCCGCACCTTCTACACCGCCAGCGGCCAGCAGATGTTCGACAAGGCCTCGCTGCTCAAGCGCCTGCAATACAGCTACAACGACGAGCCGCTGGCCAAAAAGCTGCGCGATGAACTGGACAAGGCGCTGAAGCACGTGGCCAGCCCGACCGAACCCAATGCCACGCTCGGCGACGACGGGCTGCGCACCTTGCTGATGATGGTCATGCGCAACGTCACCACCGATTCGCCCTGGCCGGTGACCAACAATCCGCTGGCCAAATACAATGATCGCGCCCGCCCCGACTGCAACCTCAAGCTGCCGCTCTGGCAGCTGGTGCGCGCCAGCACCGCGGCGCCTACTTTTTTCCCGCCGGAAGTGGTCACCTTTGGCAAAGATACGCCCAAGCCGTATCAATTCATTTTCGTCGACGGCGGCGTGACCACCTACAACAACCCGGCCTTCCTCGCCTTCCAGATGGTTACGGCCGATCCCTACCAGATCAGCTGGGCAACCGGCGCCGACAAGCTGCTCATCGTTTCGGTCGGCACCGGCAGCGCCGCCAAGGCACGCCCCGGCGTCGACAAGGATGATTTGTGGCTGCTCGACAACGCCAAGAACGTCCCCGGCGCACTGATGAACGCGGCATCGGCCGGCTGGGATATGTCCTGCCGCATCGTTGGCGACTGCCGCTTCGGGCCACCGATCGATCGGGAGGTCAAGGACCTGGTGCCGACTGCCGAAGTACCGCGCACCTCGACGATGCCCAAGCAGTTCGCCTACGTCCGCTACGACCCGGATGTCTCGCAGGAGGGGCTCAACGAGCTCGGCCTCGCCGATATCAAGGCCGAGAAAGTTCAGGTCATGGACTCGGTCAAGAACATGCCGGAGATCCAGCGGGTCGGCACCACCTATGCGGCAAAGCATGTCACCCTTGACCATCTGCGGAGCTTTGTATGAGCACCTGTTTTGTCATCCAGGGATTTGGCAAAAAGACCGATTACACCGACGGACGTGTCCTTAACCTTGACGCCTCCTACGAGGTCATCAAGCAGGGGGTCGTGGCCGCCGGACTGGAATGCATACGCGCCGACGAAATTCAGCATTCGACGGTCATCGACGTGCCCATGTACGAGATGCTGCTGCAGGCGGATGTGGTCATCGCCGACCTCTCCACCTACAACGTCAATGCAGCTTACGAATTGGGCGTACGTTACGCCTTGCGACCCAGGACCACGATCGTGGTGGCTGAGGAAGGCTTCAAGAACCCGTTCGATTTCGGCCATATCGCCCTGCGTCGCTACAAGCATTCCGGTGACGATATCGGTTTCGGCGAAGCCATGCGATTCATCAATGAGCTGAAGACTGCGATTCAGGAAATCCTGAGCTCGAACCGCTCGGATAGCCCGGTCTACACTTACCTGCCCCAACTCGCACCGCCAAAGATGCCCGTCCAGGCACCGCCCCCACCAGCCCCGCCACCGGCATTTGCAGCGCCACCCATGCCTCGCGGCGGCCCCGTCGATTTCGCAGCCCCCGCCGCCAGCCCGCCCGGATTCGACCATGCATTGGCCGCAGCACCGGGCCTCGAGATGGCCGCGCCCCCCGAGCCGGTGGCCACGGCCAAGGAAATGCTCGACGAAGCGCTGGCCATGATCAATCCGCCGGAAGGTGGCGCCAGCGACTTCGCCGGTGCCCGCGCCCTGCTGCTTCAGGTCATCAAGGTGCGCCCGAACGACCCGTTCGTCACCCAGCAACTGGTCGTCGCCACCTACAAGGCGAAACAGCCGGATCCGGAAAATGCGCTGCTCGAAGCCCGCAGCATCATGGAGCAATCACTCGACCCGGCGACGACCAACGATCCCGAATCCCTCGGTCTGTGGGGTGCCATCCACAAGCGCCTGTGGGAAATCAAGGCCCGTCCGGATGACTTGAACGCTGCGGTGGACGGCTACGAGCGCGGCTTTTCGCTGCGCCGTGACTGGTACAACGGTATCAATTACGCCTTCCTGCTCGACCTGCGGGCGCTCGAATGGCTGAAAGCGGGCAAAAAGGACGATGCCATTGCCGACGCCGTCCTCGCTCGGCGCGTCCGTACTGAAGTCAGTCGACTGGCCTTGGCGCCAGCCGAAGACAAGAACGCTGACCCCAAAAAACGTTTCTGGGCCGTCGCCACCCTTTGGGAAGCTGCCCTGGGTCGAGGTGACACCGCCGAAGCGGAACGTTGGGGCACAGAGGCCGAGGGGCTCAACGTCCCGCAATGGATGCAGGAAACGCGACTCGATCAGGGTCGCAAGCTGCTTGCGCTGCAGAAAGAATTTGCGACGCGTTCAGCGCCTTAAGCACGTCACAGCCGGCAAGAACACTTCCGTCACCAGCACCGCCTGATTGCCCAGGCGGTGCCGCGAACGGCGCGCCCACAAGGTAGTCGTCACCGGCCCGAGGGCGGCCGCGCGTCGATAAAGCGGATGCCGTGCATCCAGGCGTAAAAACTCGATGTCGCCGCGCTCGAAGCCAGGGCAGGAAAACAGCAGCGACCCCAGCGAACGGCTGCCGAGTCCGGCCATCCAGCGGTTTATGCGGCCACGGACGGCGGCCGACAAGGTTGTATGGGCAAAGATGACCGCTTGGCCGTCGCATTCGAGCGCCACTTCGCGCACCCAGGCCAGCTGGCGGCCGGTTGCATCGCCCGCTGCCTCATCAGCCAAGGCCTTGCCTTTGCCGTAATTGAGCAAGCGAACGCGAAAGACCGAACTCGCCTGCTGGCAACGTGCCGTCAGCGAATCCGGTTCAGTCAGCCAGGAACGAAGGATAGGTTCGGCCAGCCCGCCAGCGAGGCGAACCCGCCATTTGCTGCGTTTCATTATTGTGGGCGTGGCGCCTTGTCGATGCCGTTCAGCTTCATGCCCGGCTTGATGCCGCGCTGGGCGAACCAGCCCAGGTTCATTTCCAGCGCATAGCGGGCCGGCACCCTGGCGCAGTGGTTGTCTTCCGTCTGCGGTTGCATGTCCTCGATGTTGATGATCTTGCCCTCTTCATTGAGGAAGGCCACGGACAACGGCAACAGCGTGTTGCGCATCCACATGCAGTGCGTGTTGTTCTCGGTGAAGACAAAGAGCATGCCGTGCTGGGCCGGCATCGTCTGACGGTTCATCAGGCCAAGCTGGCGATTGCGATCATTCGAAGCCACTTCGGCCTCGATGCGGTAGAACCCGGCGCTCAATTCCATGACCGGCATGGCGCTCTGCGCCCAGGCGGTGGCGCCCAGCGCCAGCCCGATCACTGCGGCAATCAGGTGTTTATTCATTTGAATTTTCCTTGCAAATCCTGGTAACTGCCGTCGATCTGTCGCCACTTGCCGAGCGCCAGACCGTCCAGCGTCGCCGCCCCGATGGCGGCCCGAATCAGACGGAGCGTAGGATAACCGATGGCGGCTGTCATTCGCCTGACCTGGCGGTTCTTGCCCTCGCTGATGCGGATTTCCAGCCACGACGTCGGGATCGCGGCGCGAAAGCGAATCGGCGGATCGCGTGGCCACAGCCCGGCTGGTTCTTCGATCAGGCAAACCTTGGCAGGCAGCGCCGTGAAATCGGAGAGTTTGATGCCGGCGCGCAGTTGGTCCAGCGCCGCCTCATCCGGCACGCCCTCAACCTGCGCCCAGTACGTCTTTTCCAGCTTGTGTCTCGGGTCGGCGATCTTCGCCTGCAACTGGCCGTCGTCGGTCAGGATCAGCAGCCCTTCGCTGTCGGCATCGAGCCGGCCGGCGACATACACATCCTTGACCGGAATGAACGCATCCAGCGCCCGCCACTTGCCTTCCGGCGTGAACTGGCTGAGAACGCCGTAAGGCTTGTTGAAGAAAACAATGGAAGACACGACCGCAGCGTTTCGAGGGTGACGAAAGATTTCAATTTTCGCCGATTTTTACGTTTCACGTAGTAAACCCGGTTGACCGTAGCAGTGCTTATTGAATCTGCGAAACCCTATCGTCAAAAGACATCGGGTGCTTCACCAGTAAGCCCATTTCCGCCAACGCCTGAAAAACGAATCGTTGACACAAAAAAAGGAGCCAATCGGCTCCTTTTTTGACTGCAGACAGCTGAGGCCGGATCAGGCGCGCCGACGGCGGGCCATAGCCCCCATCAGCCCAACGCCGGCAAGCAGCATGGCGTAGGAATCGGGTTCTGGCACTGCCGACACGGAAAGCTTGGCGCCAATCAGGCTGCCTAATGAACTCTCATGCCCAGTATCACCGTCAATCTGGAGTTCGTAGGTGCCAGCAACAACGTTCGAGAACGAGAAAGCAGCACCGCTTTCAACATGATATTTTTCAAAACCACCGGAGAACAGTGATGCTGCAGCAAAAGTGGCCGAGGAGAAAGGAATGGAAATATTGAGACCGGGAACTACCGCCGTGGGAATGTAGTACAGCAACCCATCAATCTTTGAGGTTTCCGTAACCGTGAAAGTGCCAACGGTGAGGTTGTCCATGTCGGTATCGTTGGCAACAGGTAGCGTACCCAGATAAATATCAGAGGCAGAGGCCCCGGATACAGCCATGGCAAGCGAAACGGCTGCCAGTGTATTTTTCAGTTTCATCGGCGTTCTCCAAGGAGTCTGATAGCGTTATTTACGCTTCATAGTTTATGGCACTTGGATTTCTAGGCAATAGCCCGTATGGACTAATCGAAGATTGTCGGGGGGATCGGCGCCAGCCGAGTTTCGTGGCGTGACCCCGAACGCATGCGAATATTTGAATTTCCACGTAAAGCAATTGGTACTTGGGCAAGACTCAAACTCGCACAACTTGCGCCATTCCCCCTAAAGATAGCGTGTCTACCAATTTCACCACCAAGGCTGCTGCATCCGGAGACGCTTGCGTGCTTCGACCGTCGATGAAGGGGCGCAATTCCAGCGAAAAATCGCCATGCCGTTAAGCCCATTTTAGTGGAAGAAGGCGTAACCGATCAGGATCGCCCCGACCAGCCCGACGGCATCAGCGATCAGTCCGCAGGCCAGCGCATAGCGGGTCTTGGTGATATTGACGCTGCCGAAATAGACGGCCAGCACGTAAAACGTGGTTTCGGTAGAGCCCTGAATGATCGCCGCCAGCTTGCCCTGAAAGGAATCGACGCCATAGGTCGTCATCACATCGACCATCAAGCCGCGCGCGCCGCTGCCGCTCAGGGTTTTCATCAGGCCGACCGGCAGCGCCGGTACGAAATCGGCGTTCAGCCCGACGGCCAGTACGGCGCTGCGAATGGCGCCGATCAGGTAATCCATGCCGCCCGTGGTGCGGAACACCGAGATCGCCACCAGCATGGCGATCAGGTAGGGAATGATCTGTACGGCAACGCCGAACCCCTCTTTGGCGCCCTCGACGAAACTCTCGTAAACATCGATGCCGCGCCACGCGGCAACGGCGACAAAAAGCGCAATGATCGAAACGATCAGACCACTGCCGAGCAGGCCGATCATCTGGGCCATCTGCTCCGGCGGCATGCCGGCCAGCCAGAAATACATCACGCCCATCAACGCCGCGAACCCGCCAAAAAAGGCCAGCACCGGCTTGCAGAACAGGTTGATGCGCTGCCAGATCGCCACGGCGACCAGCCCGGCGCAGAAGGAAACGAACGTGCCAAGCAGCGTCGGCAGGAAAATGTCGGCCGCGTTGAAGCCGACCAGCCCTTGCTTGAGCGCGATGCTCTGGCGGATGGCGATGACCGAAGTCGGGATCAGCGTGATACCGGCCGTGTTGAGCACCAGGAACATGATCATCGGGTTGCTGGCGGTATCCGGCTGCGGGTTGATCTCCTGCAACTCGCGCATCGCCTTGAGGCCAAGCGGCGTGGCTGCATTATCCAGGCCGAGGATGTTGGCGCTGAAATTCATGACGATGCTGCCGCTGGCCGGGTGACCGGGCGGAATATCCGGGAATACCCGGCGAAAGAACGGCCCCACCAATCGCCCGAACAACTGGATCAGCCCGCCCTGCTCGCCGATCTTCATCACCCCCAGCCACAGGCTCATGACGCCGACGAGGCCGAGCGAAATATCGAAACCCGTCTTGGCGGTGTCGAACAGCCCGTTCAGCACCCGCGTGAAGATGTCGAGATCGCCCTGCAGCAACTGCGCCACCGCCGCGACAAAGCCGACGAGGATGAAAGCGACCCAGATTCGATTGAGCACAGGCGGAGGCGGATGATTGAAAGGCAGCCAGTCTAGCGGGCTAGGTGACCGCTGTCACCGCGCCGGCATTAGGCCGTGAAATGGGGCAAGCCCCAGGCCTCGCGCACAACCTCGTACTCGCTCTGCGGCAACTGCACCAGCAAGGGTGCGGCCGCAGCATCCAGCCAGCCGGCGATCTCGGTCATATCGGCCAGCGCCATGGCTGTACAGCCGGCCGTCGGCGCACCCGCACTTTCCCACACATGCATGAAAATGCACGACCCCGCCCCCGCCACGACCGGCGCGCTGTTATGCGCCACCACCGCCCCCACGACATAACGCTGGTCGCTGCGCAACATGTCCTCGCACGAAGCCCAGTCGCGCTGCGCCACAGCAGACTGATCGACAATCCGGTTGTAATGCACCGACACAGGATCGTCGATCGCCTTGAGATCGGGGGTCGCACACAGGTAGGGCAATTTGGCGTCCCGCGCAAAAGAGCTATCCGCGGCCGCGATCCCGAACAGCGCTGTGATCGCAAAAATCCCCGCCGGCGTACAGCCATCGCCCTCCCGCTTCTCCACACCACCTCGCCGTGCATGCAGGCCAAGCCCCCAGGCCAGCCCGCCCCGGCCCAGACTCACCGACACCACCGCACCAACCGGCTGCCAATCCCCATCCAAATCGGTCCGCGCAAACCGCTGTAACTGCGCGGCGCAGGCCTTCCAATCCGGCGCGATAACGAGGATCAATTCGCGTGACGAGGCGAGTGCGCCAGCGGCGTTTTGCGAGGTAAAGCAGGAAGACAAAGTCGTCATGGAAGCAATTCAGTCAATGTGATCGGGACCAACTGACGGGATCGAAATCTCTGTTTCAGCCGAAATTTCCGGTCGACCGCAGCACACCGCGAAAGATGTCAGACATGCAGAGCCCATTGGCTTTTGCGGCATATGCCGACTCGATCACCCAAAATGCCGATTATTTCACATGCATTTGAAGGCGATGAACCTAAAGTGACCAGCAACTGCAACTCAGATCAATCGGCATTCAGCACTCCGGCATTCGAGTCGATGAATCCGCCCCACTAAGGAAATTTTCGGTGAATATCAAAACGCATGGCGCCAGTCTGCTGATGACTCTGACCCTATTTGCCGTCGGTAATGCCGATGCCACACCGATCAGTCTGTCTGCCTTGAACAGTGCTTATACGCAGGATTTTGACACGCTGGCCAATACGGCCAACACGACCACCAACACTGGCTTGCCGGTGGGCTGGACACTGGCCGAATCCGGCGGTGGCGCGCGGGATAACGAACAGTATGCGGTAGACAATGGCGGCAGTAACACGGGCGACATCTACAGCTACGGCGCCACCGGCTCAACGGAACGTGCCCTGGGTAGCCTGCGCAGCGGCACGCTCATTCCGAGCTTCGGCGCCGAGTTTTCCAATAGTACCGGCGCTACCATCACCGCGCTGGACATCGCCTTCATCGGCGAGCAATGGCGCCTCGGCGTTGTCAACCGCACTGACCGGCTGACCTTCCAGTACAGCACCAACGCTACTGACCTGACTACCGGGGATTTCATTGCCGTCAGTGCGCTAGACTTTGTGACCCCCGACACCGCCGGCCAAGGCGCCAAGGACGGGAACGCCGCGGGTAACTTTACGGCGGTGAGCGCCACCATCACCGGCCTGAACATTGCCGCGAACACCCATTTCTGGATTCGCTGGACCGACATCGACGCCACCGGCTCTGACGATGGCCTGGCGATCGACAACTTCTCGCTGACCGCCCGAGGGGTACTCGGCGAAGCACCGGTGACCGTACCGGAACCTGGCTCGCTGGCACTGGCCAGCCTAGCACTGGTCGTCCTGCTGAGAACGCGCCGCGGCAACGGCGCCTGAGCACCCCGGGTCGACTTTATTCGACCCATTTTTACTCGGCGCGGCGCAGGCTGGCGACCCTGTTCAGCCTCGCTATGGCGTAGCGATTCGACACGCGTCTGGCCGTAGTACCCACACTGATTTTTGCTGGGCATCGCACTATTCGTCTGGATAATGGTCCGTCATGCAGGACTTTTCCAACGACGGAGAAAAACATGGGAAAAAGCCGCCTCGAAGCGTTCAGCGATGGCGTGTTAGCGATCATCATCACGATCATGGTGCTGGAACTGAAGGTGCCGCATGGCGAAAGCATTGATGCGCTCGTCTCGTTGATGCCGGTGTTTTTCAGTTACGTATTGAGCTTCGTCTACGTGGGCATTTACTGGAACAACCATCACCACATGCTGCATACCGCGCATCACGTGACAGGGCCGATCCTGTGGGCCAACCTCCATTTGCTGTTCTGGCTTTCGCTGTTTCCCTTTACCACTGGCTGGATGGGCGAAAACCACTTTGCGGCGGTGCCATCAGCGGTCTACGGCGGGGTGTTGTTCATGGCGGCGGTGGCTTACTGGATTTTGCAGCAAACAATCATCGCTTCGCAGGGCGAAAATTCCCTGTTGAGAACGGCGCTGGGCAACGACTGGAAGGGAAAGTCTTCGCCGGTGGTCTACGCGGTGGGGATCGTGTCAGCCGCTTGGTCACCGATGCTGGCACAAAGCCTGTACGTGCTCATGGCGCTGGTTTGGCTGATTCCGGATACCCGCATCGAAAAGGCGCTGGCGACGACTGAGTAGCAGGCAGGTTGAAGCAGCCCGCCGGGATTATTCGGGTGCAGACGACATCTGTCCGCTGGCTCGTGATGGGCGACCATTGCGGTCAACCGGAATTTTTGCCCAAAACAAGAATCGCCGGATGGCGCCTGATCTGCACAATATCGTGTCGCCGACGTTGTACTTGGCAAGCAGTTGCGGCACGATGACAGCGTTATGATCGGCGCCGCGTCAATTGAACCGTTGGGCGTTGAAAACCAGAAAATTACACCCCCGGCGCATGGTTAACGTGGGTCGGGCCATGGAGAAGATGATCGTGAATGCATCGAGAAATCTAATGTCGGCCTTCGGGCTGGCCGGGCTACTGGCAATCAGCGGTTGTGCGCCGATGTATGGTCCCGGCTGGGAAAGAGACTATCCACCGGTGGCCTATTCGCGTGATTTGTACCCGGGCTACGGCTCGGTTCAGGCGATTGACCTGATCCGGCACGAGAACAATAACGGGATTGGCGTTGGCGCCATTGCCGGCGCCGTGATCGGCGGGTTGATCGGCCATCAGGTCGGTGAAGGCAATGGCAATACGGCCGCTACCGTCATCGGCGCCGCTGGCGGCGCGCTGATTGGGCATGAAATCGAGAAACAGAACCAGCCGCAGGGCGACCAGTTCCGGCTCACCATCCGGATGGAAAATGGCGGCTATCAGACGGTGATCCAGAACACCGATTTCGTGGACCTGCGCGTCGGTGACCGACTGCATATCGACGACGGCGGCACCGTTCGACGTTACTGACCGGAACCACCCCGGGGGCGCTGACACCGCCCCCCATTCCAGAGCGATTTTCCTGGCCGGCGCTGGCCGGCAAAATGTGCTAACGCGCGCCTGGCAGGTTGATGTTGCCGGCTTGAGCCTGTTTTTCTTCATCGTGAGAATGTTTCGAGGCGTAGCGAATCAGATAGACCGCCATCCCCAGGATAAACACGATAGTGAACAAACTGAGCAAGCCGATGTCGGATGTGAATAACAGATTCCATGCCATGAGTCTTCTCCCCTTTGCGTTGACTGAAGCTGAAATAGCTTCGTGACACCAAACTATGTGCAAGACATATGCCTGATGTCCGCCACGGCAATTCCGGAACGCGGGAATGGTGACACGGCATGCGAAGACGGGCTTGATAACGCGCTGGAAAGCCTTGTGGCACAGCCAATATGGCCATTTCACCCCGGGCAGGCACCGACCGCTTTTTTCACCCGCCGTCGGGTGTTGAATGGCGGAACCTGGCGGCCACATTGCCATTCATGACACAAGGCCCAGCGCGCACTGTCAAAAATGACATTAAACGCGCGCCACCACACCGCTGGCCCATTTGCGCAACAACACAAAACAACCATGCTTTCAGGTTGGAAACCAACAGATTCAATCCGGAAAATCGACGACAACATGCCTAGCCACCCGGCCGGAACACGACAATGCGCCGGAATTCATCATGGGTCCAACGGCCACACCTCCCCTGGGAGGAAAGGAAGTAGCTGGCGCGGCGGACTCTGCTGGTTTCCTGAAATATCCATAGCCAGATACGTGCCATTCCTGACTTGATTTACCATGCCTTAAAAATCAATAACTTGTGAATAAAGAGGAGAATCCCGCCCCGGCTCCGCCGTCATAACTGTCAAACGATGCTGACAATTGCGGCACAACCAGGATTGGCAGCGCCTTGTCCGATCGTGGTGTAACGGTAGCCACGATCCAGACTTCCGGTTTTGGCGCGAATTTCCGGTTGACCGCAGCACGCCTGAATCCGCTGGATTTTCGGGCGCCCCAACCCGGACAATTGCCGTGCCGACCGGCATTGGCAGTGAATCATGAACGCACCCGGCACTTTTTCTGACGCGGCTATCCTGCTACTATTTTCCGACGCCCGAAGGCAGTCTGCCGGGGCTTAGCACATATGATTATCACGGCCACCGTCGGCCATCCAGCCCGGTGTTGACGATCAACACTAACTGCCAACTCTCACCCCCATGAGCCCGATGAGCGATCACGATCTTTCCAGAATCCGGGCGCAGGCACCGCTGGTTCACAACATCACCAACTATGTGGTGATGAACAGCACGGCCAATGCCCTGCTGGCAATCGGCGCCTCGCCGGTCATGGCACATGCCGTTGAAGAGGTCGAAGCCATGGTCGCCTTGTCACAGGCACTGGTCATCAATATCGGCACCTTGAGCACCCCCTGGGTTGACGCCATGTTGCAAGCGGCAAAGCAGGCGGCCCGCCTTGGCATTCCCATCGTACTGGACCCTGTGGGCTGTGGCGCCACGGCTTTTCGCACGGCAACGGCCCGTGCGCTGATCGAGGCGGCGCGACCGGCCGTGATCCGCGGCAACGCCTCTGAAATCCGTGCCCTGGCAAACGCCACGGGTACCACCAAAGGGGTGGATAGCCTGCACACGCCGGACGAGGCGTTCACCGATGCCCAGGCGCTCTCCCGTGCGCTGGGCTGCGTGGTGTCGGTCAGCGGCCCGGTAGACCTGATCGTTGCTGATGACCAGGTGGCAAGAGTCGCCAATGGCCATCCGATGATGACCCGGGTCACGGGCATGGGATGCACCGCCAGCGCCTTGTCAGGCGCCTTCGTCGCGGTGAATCCACAGCCGTTCGAGGCGGCGGTCCAGGCCATGGTGGTCATGGGCGTGGCCGGGGAACTGGCGGCCGAAAAGGCACACGGGCCAGGCAGCTTCCAGATGCATTTTCTGGATGCGTTGTATGGACTGAACGACGCAGACATGGCCAAGCGCAGAAAAACATCAACATCATGAATCACCTGGCTGAATCGTCGGCTTCATCGATCGCCGGCGTCGATTACGCCATCATTTTCAACGCCGCCAGCAACAGCATGGCATTTACGGATGCCGATACCGGCCGCATTGTCGATGTCAACGAGGCCTGGATCCGGGCCACCGGCATCGCCCGCCATGCCGCGATCGGCCACTCGGCACTGGCGCTGGGCCTGTGGGACAACGCCCAAGAACGTGATGCCTGTGTCGCAGCGCTTGCCCGTCACGGCCATGTGGTCGATTACCCGGCGAATCTTCGCCTGCAATCGACGTTTCGCCCGCACCTGATCTCTGGTCATATCGTGCTGATGTTCGGTCGCCGGCATGTGCTCTGGGAACTTCGCGACATCACCCAAAGCCGGCAGAACGAACTGGATCTGCGCGAAAGCGAAGCCAAGCTGCGGACCATTCTCGACAGCGTGGACGCCTATATTTACCTGAAGGATCAGCAAGGCAACTATCTGTTCGCCAATGCCCCTGTGCGCAAGCTATGGGGCGTGGGGATGGCAGAGATTGTCGGGTTCGGGGACGAGAAATTCTTTGATGCGGCCACCGCCGCGAACATCCGCGAGAACGATAGCCGGGTCCTGCTGGGCGGCGAAACCCTGAAGACTGAAGAAACAAACACCGTGATCGAGACCGGCGAGACGGCCACTTATTTCTCGGTCAAGCTCCCGCTGCGCAAGGACGACGGCAGCATCTACGCCCTGTGTGGCATCTCGACGGACATTACCCTGCGCAAGAAGGCGGAAATCGAACGGACGAAGTACCACGCGCAACTGGAAGCCCTGGTCGTGCAGCGCACGGCCGAACTTTCCGTCGCCAAGGAATCGGCCGAATCCGCCAACCTCGCGAAGAGCGCGTTTCTGGCCAACATGAGCCACGAGATCCGCACACCGCTCAATGCCATCATCGGCATGACCCACCTGATCCGTCGTGCCGGTCTGCCCGACAAGCAGATCGAACGGCTCGACAAGGTGGATTCAGCCGGGCAGCACCTGCTTGAAATCATCAATGCCATCCTCGATCTGTCCAAGATTGAAGCCGGCAAATTCGCGCTCGAAGACACCGACGTGCCAATCGCGACGCTCACCGCCAATGTCGCGTCGATGTTGAGTGTCGCCGCCGAGTCCAAACACCTCAGCATCTCGATCGAGAATCACGCCACGCCCTATCACCTGCGAGGCGACCCGACACGGCTGCAACAAGCGTTGCTCAATTACGCCAACAATGCCATCAAGTTCACCGAATCCGGCACGATCACCCTGCGCAGCTTTCCCGTCGAAGAGACTGCCGACCATGCCCTGATCCGCTTCGAAGTCAAGGACACAGGCATCGGTATCGCGCCGGAAGTTGCCGCCCGGCTGTTCAGCGCCTTCGAACAGGCCGACACCAGTACCACACGCCGTTATGGCGGCACCGGACTGGGGCTGGTCATCACCAAAAAACTGGCTCAATTGATGGGGGGCACAGCCGGTGTCGACAGCACACCGGGAACCGGCAGCACCTTCTGGTTCACCGCCCGGCTCAAGAAGGGAACGCGCCGGCAGGACCAGGCCATTGCCCCTAAAGCCGAGTCGGCCGAAGCAATCCTCGCAAACCGGTTTGCCGACCGCCGCATCCTGCTGGTCGAAGATGAGCCGGTCAATCGTGAAATCGCCACCCTGCTACTCAATATCGTCTGGCCGGTCACCGATGCAGCGGAAGACGGGCAGGAAGCGGTCGCCATGGTGGAAAAATCCGGTTACGACCTGATCCTGATGGATATGCAGATGCCGCAAATGGATGGCCTGGAAGCCACCCGACGCATACGCCAATTGCCGAACGGTCGGGATGTTCCCATCGTCGCGATGACGGCCAACGCCTTCGCCGAAGACAAGAATCGCTGCCTCGGCGCCGGCATGAACGACTTCATTACCAAGCCGGTGAATCCCGATCTCCTGTACGCCACCATCCTGAAATGGCTGTCCTGACGCGCATCATCGTCGCTCGCCAGCGCATGACCGGCCGTTGCAGACCGCCACGGTCAACCGGAAAATTTACCGAAAAATGAAATTCTTGCGCGCCGCGTGATTGCAGTCCCCTGACCGTCTGCCGACCTTGCCGGACGCTAGTGGTAGAATAGCCTGTTAAGGAAGCAATGGCAGCGGAGAGCAAGATGAGCACAATTACCCAGGGCGATCGTGTGTTTCACCCCAGCAAGAAAGAATGGGGACTCGGGAAAGTGCTTAATGTCACCCCCGAAAACATCGACATTTTCTTTGTGGGCGCAGGCTCCAAACGTCTTTCAGCCGCCTTTGTCGGTCTCGAAAGTGTTGAGGGCCGCACGGCCAAACACCCCCTGCTCGACAATCTGATCGAAACCTCGCAAATCGACAATGCCAGCTTCGTCACCTTGTCGGTGGCCATTGATCGCTTCCTCGCGACCTACCCGGAAGGCCTCGAAGGCAAGCGCTACATCAAGGAACAGCGCGAAGCGATCCTGCGCGGCAACCAGCTCTTCATCCAGTTGCTGGACGAACCGGAGCTTGCCGGACTTATTGCCGAAGGCCGCTTCCAGGACATCTGCGATCGCGCCTGCCATATCGAATCAGCCACCAGCCTGCTGACCAAGACCGAAAAAGGCGCACTTTATGGCGCCCTGAAGGCACCGATGAATCAAAAGACATTCTCGCTGGGTCTGGCCGAGTACATTTACGGAACCGACCCGGAAGAAGATCGCTTCAAGCAGTTTGCGCGCGCGCTCGGCATCATCGAGATCAGCAAATGGCCATTCGTCACGCTCTTCGGATTCATCCGTTTTCCAAAAGAAAACATCTTCATCAAACCGACCACCGTACAAAATGCGGCCAAAGCCCTGTGCTGGCGCGTCAATTACAAGCCTGAGCCCAATTGGCGCACGTATCAATCGGTGCAACGCCTCTATAACCACCTGCGCACCAGCCTCCTCGAAGAAGGCCTGATGTTCCGTGACCTGATCGACGTGCAGTCCTTCATCACCTCGCTCGGCCAGAAACAATAGCGTCGCTTGCATGGCAGGAACTGGGTTTCTTAGCACGACGCCGACATCAGCCACTGCGCCAGCAATACATACAATTGCCGGGTCTCCAATGGCTTGCGGAGCACGAGATAGCCGTCGCGCTCGGCCTGCTGCAACTCAGCCGAGGCAAACTCGCCGCTGACCATCGCACCGCTCGCTTCAGGACAACGCGCAAAAAGTGCTTTCAAGATCTCAATGCCGCTCTCACCCGAACGCAGACGCTGGTCGCACAAAATGGCTTGCGGTACAAAACCGTCATCAAGTATCGCGAAGGCCTCTGTCGCGGAAGCGGCGCAACGCGCATCCACGCCCCATGCCTTCATTAAATTGAACCAGGCCGACGCCACCTGCGGATCATCCTCGACCACCAGACAGGTACCCGCCAGTTGGCGCTGAGCTGAGCGGGCGTTGGACAGCTCTGACAGCATCGGCTGCGACGCTCCCATCTCGGCGGCCGGCAATTGGAACCAGAAACGCGAGCCACGGCCTTCGACCGAATCAAAGCCATAGGTCGCGCCCATCATCTCGGCACAGCGCGCCACTACCGCCAGGCCCAGGCCATGTCCGGCACTGTCGATTCGCCAGGCATGTTGATCGCGGTAGAACGGCGAATAGATTTTCTCCCTGCCCTCCCCGGCAATCCCCATGCCGGTGTCCCAGACCTCCAGCCGCCACGCATCACCACGCCGCCGCGCCCCCAGTACGATCCCGCCGCGTGCGGTATAGCGCAAGGCGTTATGCACCAGATTCACCATCGCCTGCCGCAGCAACAAGGGATCGGCGAGAACGGTTCCCGGGCGCCGCAATTCATGGACCCGCAAATCAAGGCCACGGCTCCTTGCCTCTTCGCGGAACAACATCGACACATCCTGCATCATCGGACCGAAGGCCACCGGCAAACAGTTGACCTCAGCCGTACCACTTTCAATACGCGACAGGTCGAGCAAGGAATTGAACATCAGCGTCACCGAGTGCACGCTGCGCCGCAGATCGTTCAGCGAAGGCACTAGGGCGGCATCACGATTGCGATGGGCAATCGACTCGATCAACAAGCCCATGGCATGGACCGGCTGGCGCAGATCGTGGCTGGCGGTGGTCAAAAACTGGCTTTTTGCCTGCAGGGCAGCCTCGGCCTCCTCTTTGGCGACACGATAGCCATCGGCCAGCTTTTTACTGTCTTCCTCCAGCAGCGCATGCTCGACGAAGAAGCGATGCGAACTCATCGCATGTCGGTAAATCGACACAACATAAAACAGGGCAAGAAAAAAGACCACCGGCCATTCATCCGGAAAGGTCCAGGGAATCAGCAGTACGCACCCACCCCACGAAGCCGCAAAAAACCGTTTGAAGGTGCCAATTTCCGGCGACTGGTGGGTGGCGTTTCCGGCCACGATAGCCATTTGGGTGGTGGTCAGAACATAGATAAACGAGTGGGACACGCGCCCGGCGGTTATCAGGGACACCATGCTGACCCCTAACCCATGGATGATGGCCGCCTTATGCACGATGGCCAGCCATTTTTCCAGCGCCTGCCCCGCTGGCAGTTGATCGATATCGCGCCGGAACGCAGCTTTGCGCCGCACGGCCCAAACATTGCCAATTGCATACGCTGCCAACCACAACCCCATCATCGTGAAATCGAGGCCCAGCGTGGCCATCCAGATCATGAACGGAATGCCGACAAAGGGCATGGCGTGAATACCAAAGACCAGACGCTTGAAGGCGATACCCAGCAATTGCAGACGGGCCCGATCCGAAAGCACAGCTTCGGTGGCTTCCCTCTCAGCCAACGCTTTGTCGGCCCACGCGTCCAACATCATGGATCGATGCGACGACCACGCAACAGCGTAATCGCTTCCATTCGGTTAGCCACACCCAGCCTGGCGAGAATATTGGTCACGTGCTCCTTGACCGTCTGTTCGGAAATATCCAGCGTCAGCGCGATCCGCTTGTTGGGCTGTCCACGCATCATCATGGCCAGCACCTGGCCCTGGCGCTCGGTAAGCCCCAGTTCCTGAGGACGCATCGGCAATTCCCGGCGTATCGCCGGGGCAGGTCCCAGGTCATCCCCCTGCTTGAACCACATGCCGCCAGTGCGCAGGACTGTCACCACCTGCGCAAAGATTTCCGGCGGCTGGTTCTTGTGCACAAATCCGTGCGCCCCGGCATCCCTCGCCTTGCGCTGAATCGCACCATCCTCGTCGCCACTGACCACCAGCAGACGCGTCCCGGCACAGCGCCGCGCCAGTTGCCCCAACAACATCAGGGCAGCACCTTCCGGTAGCCAAAAATCGACCACGGCCAACACCGGACAGCCGTCAGCCTCTATATGTTGCAAACCCTCATCGCCATTGCTCGCCATTCGGACATCATCAAATCCGCAGTGCGTCGCCAAATATTCGGCGAAGCCACGTGCGACCAATGGGTGGTCGTCAATGACCAGCGCATAAGGCATCTTGCTTGTTTCACTATCCACGATTTTTTCGGCAACACCTTTCCATCACACCCGACAAGTTAGCATTTGTCATAACTTATCGAAACCCTACTTTGGTTGGGTAGGCATCCGTTTTGCAAAACCACAGAATTGACACCGGAATATGTGAAATCCGTACAGATGCCGACCCTGACGATCTAGCCAAGGAAGATTCATGAAATATGCCTTGATTATTTACAGCTTTGTGGCCGAGGCGCTACCAGCGAGGTGCGCAATCGCGACGCAGGATTGGCGTCGCGGGGAGCCATCCATGGTTGCTGATTTCAAAGCTGCGCCTGATTTTCGCGAATCATGGCGGCAACGCTCAACTTCTTATCGCCTAACTACACCCATGACCCCAACCATTTTTCATATCCGTCTTCGTATCCTCGTTTCGTTCGCCGCCGTCGCCCTTTTTTCCGGTTGCGCAGCCCAAGTGGTCAAGGAGGAGCATCTCAAACAGAAGACGGCCTTCGCACTCGGTCTGGATCAGAACGCGTTCACGATTTCGGACCGGGTCGACGACGGTCTTCAGACGCGCTACAGCGTCAAGACCAACAACGGGCGAAAATTCAACTGCTATGTCGAAGGCGCCTTCGGTTTTGCTACCGGCGGCGTGGTCAGTGATGCCATTTGCAAACAAATTGGCGCTAACGGAAAATCGAAACCCAAGGGGAGCGGCGGAAGCCCATGCAACGAATTGCTCAGCGCCGCAGGGCGCTGCTGAGACACACAAAACGTCCATCACGCGACTCCACTACATCAACCCTGACTCACACGAAAGGCAAATATCATGAAACAGACTATCGCAGCCGGCATTCTGGCAATGTCCTGCGTGGCCGCCACGTCGGCGTATGCCGCGCAAACCGTGATCGATTTTGAAGATCTGGCGCCATGGAGCACGCCGATTGACGGCTATGGCGGCGCCAGTGGCTGGGGAACCAGCGGCATTGTCTTCGCCAGCGATGGCGAAGGGCAAGGTCAAAGCATGTTCCTCGGCGCGTTCACTGGCGAAATCAGTTTTACCGACGCGCCGATCATCTTTGAAGGCACCTTGTTCAAGTCGTACAACGCCATTCCAAATTACACGAGCATTGGACTTTATTATCAGGGACAACGTGTTCATACCATTCTTGACCCGCAGGCACCACTCAGTCTGGTCTGGGTCGATTCTGGCTACAGCGGCCTGGTGGACAAAATCCGCTTTCTCGGGGGCAGCGAGGGTTATGCGATCGACAACCTGACCTACTCCGCCGCGCCAGTCCCTGAACCGGAAGCCTATATGCTGCTGCTTTCAGGACTGGGCATCGTTACCTTGGCCGCTCGTCGCAAACGCAAATCAACACAGTAACGCGGGATCGACTGTAGCGGCACATTTCCGGACATTCACCCTTTCCCGCGGTCAACCGGAAATTTCATTCAAAAATGAAATTTCCGCTCGCCGCTCAGTGGCTGGTGCCTTCCGACTTGGTGATCTTGTTCCAGACGTTGTATTTGCCGACGGGCTTGTTCATCGGCAGACGCTTCACTTCCTTCAGCGTCACCGCGTCGTAGACGATGATGGCGCCGTCCTTTTCCCACAGGCTGGCCAGCACGTATTTGCCATCGCGGGTGAATTCGACGTGAGCGAAGGTCTTGCCCGGTTCCGGCTTGAGTTCGGCAACGACTTCCAGCGTTTCCTTGTCGATGACCTGCATGGTGTCCTTGAATTCCTTGCTCATCATCGAATCGATCCACGCGTAGCGGCTGTTTTCATGGCTGCGCATGAAGAAACCGGGACCACGCGTCCTGATGTGCTTGATCGTTTTCCAGGTTTTCATGTCGATGATGCTGATCAGGCCGTCATTGAGGTTCGGGGTCGCCATGACCGTTTTGCCCTGCCATTTCCACGAGATGCCGGAACCGAGGTGCGGCATGCCGGGCAATTCGAGATCGGCGATTTTCTTGCGCGCGTCGAGATTGACCACCTGTCCGCTAACCGCGCTCTTCGAATCGTTGCGCGAGGCACCCATCAGCTCGTCATAGCCCTGCGTGAAATAAAAGTCATCGAGGTAGTCATCAAGCTGCGTGCGTTGCGGATTGAGGAAACCAGGAATGAACTTGCCTTCACGATACTTGTAATCGTGAATCATGCCCGCCGAAATATCATCTGCCTTTGGGTTGTACGAGACCTCCCAGACCTCCTTGACGTCCTTCAGCGCGGCAATAAAGCTCTGACGCGGCGAGGCATCGTAGACGGCCGACACCCGCGAACTCATCGTGCCGTCCTTGTCGGTCACCGGCAGAATTTTCTTCAGATTCAGATCAGCATCAAGAATGACCAGGCTATGCGGCAGGTAGTTGGCCACCGCCACCCACTGGCCGTCGCCGGATACCGCCGCGTTACGCGTGTTGATGCCGGCGCGCACCTCGGCGATGACCTTGAGATTCCATAGGTCGAATTTTGTGATCCAGCCGTCACGCGAGGCGAAGAAGACGTAGCGGCCGTCCGGCGTGAATTTCGGCCCGCCGTGCAGGGCAAAGCGCGACGGGAAGCGGTAGATCGATTCGAGCTTGTCGCCGTCGAGAATCGACACATGATGATCGCCGGATTCGACCACGATAAACAGGTTCATCGGGTCAGCGGCAAATTGCGGCTTGTCCGGCAAAGTGCCCGGGGCGAAATTGACAATGCGCGACGCGCTGATTTCCTTCTCGCCCCACGCCGGCCTTGGGACAATCGGCGTGTAAACGTAATCGACGAGGGCTTTGATTTCCTCGGCCGAGAGCTTCTGGCCGACGCCCAGCATCTGTGTAGCCGGGCGGCCATCGCGTATCACCTTCTCGGCGTCCGCCTTGCGCAGGCGACCCAGGTTTTCCGGAAGCAGCGCCGGGCCGAGTCCGCCCAAACGATCGCTGCCATGGCAGGAGGCGCAATGCTCCTTGAAATTGCTGGCGACATCAGCCGCAGCCGCCGGGCCCGCCATGATCGCGGCAAACATGGCCAATCCTGCGGTCAACCGGAAAAAACTGCCAAAATCAAAATTTTTGCTCAGCATCAGGTTCATAGCCCGATTTCCTCATCGGACAGATAGCACCCCGGATCTTCCGCCCAGGCATCGCCAGTCATTTGCTGGGCGCGAACGCGGGTGTTGCCGTTGCAGATACCCAGGTAAGCACATGCCCCGCAACGCCCCTTGACCGCCCGTGGATACTGCTTGAGACCGGCCATCAGGGCATCCGACGTATCTGGCCAGATGGTCGAGAACGGCCGATCCTTGACGTTGCCGAGATTGTGGTGCCACCACATGGTGTCCGGATGCACGTTGCCGAGGTTGTCGATATTGGCGACATTGACGCCGGACGAATTGCCACCCCACTGGCGCAGCTTGGCCTCGACATGCGCCGCCTTGTCCGGAAAGCGCCGGCGCACCCAGTGCAGGAAATAGACGCCGTCGGCATCGTTGTTGCCGGTGGTGAATTCCTTGTGCAGGCCGCGCTGGTTGTATTCCCAGCAAGTATCGAAGAGCAAATCCATGGCCCAGCGCGTCAGCTTGTGCTGGGCATCGTCCTTGCGATTCTTGTTGCCGCGCCCGGCGTAGTTGAGGTGCGAGAAATAGAAGCGATCAATGCCCTCATCCTCGACCAGCTTGAGCAGACCGGACAGGTCGTGCGCGTTGTCCTGCGTCATCGTATAGCGCACGCCGATCTTCAGCCCCAGATCGCGACACAGCCGGATGCCTTTCAGCGACGCCTCGAAGGCGCCGTCCATGCGCCGGAACTTGTCGTGGGTTTCACGAATGCCGTCGAGCGACACGCCAACATAATTGAAATCGCACTCGGCAATCTTGTCGATATTGTGCGCGTCGATCAGCGTACCGTTCGACGACAAGCCTACATAGAAGCCTTGCGCCTTGGCCCGCTTGGCAATGTCGTAAATATCAGGGCGCAGCAGCGGTTCGCCACCGGACAAAATGAGCACCGGTACCTTGAAACCCTTGAGGTCGTCCATTACCGAATACACCTGCGCGGTGGTCAGCTCACCCGGGAAGTTGGTATCGGCCGAAATCGAGTAACAATGCTTGCAGGTCAGGTTGCAGCGCCGGATCAGGTTCCAGATCACGACCGGGCCGGGCGGATTGCGTTTGGGACCGAGCGGCGTCGGCTCGGCGATTTCCTGCATGTACTGGGAGATTCGAAACATTTCAAGCCTTTATCGGGGATCGTCACTATTGCACCCGAAGCGCCGCCCCCAAACCTTGACGTGCATCAACCGGATTAACCTGATGGCGTTGCTGTGCCCGACGTGCCACCAGCGATCACTTTACAACGCGCATTCACCGACCCTATTGTTCGCTCGCAATATGCCGTTCGGCGACGGCCCTATTCGTTGCGATATACTGGCTGGATGACCGCAAACGCCCCCTTCCCCGCTAGCAACGAACTGGTACTGCCCAGCCAATGGGCCGCCAAAGTAGAGCCAAAACTGGCCAGCGATGAAAAAACGCAGGCCTGGCTTGAGATTGATCTCGATAACCGCCTGCAGTTTTCCGTCGGCCTGGTCCTCGTCACCGACCAACGCCTCCTGGCGTTCGCACCCGGCCATGGCGATTGTGAGGTATATCCGCTACGCAGCGGCCTATCCCTGAACCATCATGACCAGGCCGGCGTTGGCTCGCTGGAACTGGTCGGCGAAACCGGCCTGCTGGCGACCTGGCGCTACACCCTGGCCAAGAACCTGGCTGCCCTGCGCGTCATCAATGAATTCGACCTGCACCGCGACAGTATCATCAGCGGCCAGCCCGTCGTACGGGCAACCGAAGACTGTTGCCCAAAATGCAAGGTGCCGCTGCCACCCGGCGAAGACGAATGCCCCGTGTGCAATCGCGAATCAACGGTGGCGCCCTCCACCTGGACGCTGTTCCGACTGTGGCGCTTTGCCCGTCCCTACCGCTGGCAATTATTTACCGGCTTTGCCCTGACCTTGGCGTCGACCGCAGCAACGCTGGTGCCGCCTTACCTGACCATGCCGTTGATGGACGAAGTGCTGATTCCCTTCCAGAACGGCAAACCCATCGACTGGCCGCTGGTCACCATGTATCTCGGCGGATTGCTCGGCGCCGCCCTGCTCGCCTGGGGCCTGGGCTGGATTCGCACCTACATCCTGTCGCTGGTCTCCGAGCGCATGGGCCGCGACCTGCGTACACAAACCTATGAACACCTGCTCGGGCTGTCTCTTGAATATTTTGGCGGCAAACGGACCGGCGACCTGATGGCCCGCATCGGCAGCGAAACCGACCGCATCAACATCTTCCTGTCGCTCGACCTGCTGAATTTTGCCACCGACGTGCTGATGATCGTGATGACCGCCGTCATCCTGCTCAGCATCAACCCGTGGCTGGCGCTGGTCACCCTGATACCGTTGCCGATCATCGGCTGGCTGATCCACGTCGTACGCGAAAAGCTGCGTACCGGTTTCGAGAAGATCGACCGTGTCTGGGCCGAAGTGACCAACGTGCTGGCCGACACCATTCCCGGCATCCGCGTGGTCAAGGCCTTTGCTCAGGAAAAACGCGAGGCCGAGCGTTTCCGTAGTGCCAACGAGCATAACCTGACGATGAACGACAAGTTGAACAAGACCTGGTCTCTGTTCACTCCGACCGTCACCCTGCTCACCGAAATCGGCCTGCTCGTCGTCTGGATCTTCGGTATCTGGCAGATTTCCAAGGGCAACAGTTCAGTCGGTGTACTCACCGCCTTCCTTGCCTACATCGGCCGTTTCTATGCCCGCCTGGATTCGATGAGCCGCATCGTGTCGGCCACCCAGCGCGCCGCATCCAGCACCAAGCGCATTTTCGACATTCTCGACCACGTTTCCAGTGTGCCCGAGCCAACCAACCCGGTGCATCTGAGCAAGGTGACCGGCCAGCTTGAATTGAAGAAAGCCAGCTTCCGTTATGGCACGCGTTCGGTCACCCGCGATGTCGATCTGGTCATCCAGCCCGGCGAAATGATCGGTTTGGTTGGCCATTCCGGCTCCGGCAAGTCAACGCTGGTCAACCTGATCTGCCGCTTCTACGACGTGTCCGAAGGCCAGGTGCTGATCGACGGCGTCGATGTCCGCTCGGTGCCGGTGGCCGAATTCCGCCAGCACATCGGCCTCGTTCTGCAGGAGCCATTCCTCTTCTTCGGCACCATCGCCGACAACATCGCCTACGGCAAGCCGAACGCGACACGTCAGGAAGTCATCGCGGCCGCCCGCGCCGCCCACGCCCACGAGTTCATCCTGCGCCTGCCACACGGCTACGACTCGCTGGTCGGCGAACGCGGCCAGGGCCTGTCCGGCGGCGAGCGCCAGCGCATCTCCATCGCCCGCGCCCTGTTGATCGACCCGCGCATCCTGATCCTCGACGAAGCGACTTCTGCGGTCGACACGGAAACCGAGAAGGAAATCCAGAAGGCGCTCGACAATCTGGTCAAGGGCCGCACCACCATTGCCATCGCCCACCGCCTGAGCACGCTGCGCAAGGCCGACCGCCTGGTCGTCATGGATCGCGGGCGGATTGTCGAAATCGGCAACCACGATGAGTTGATGGCCGTCGAAGGCCATTACTACAAGCTCTACATGGCCCAGGCCCGCAATGTCGATACCGAACCGGAACTGCCCCGCACTCCCGATTTTCCCAAATCCGTTACTGTCTGATTGCCATGGCCAATACAAAATTCGAATTGCAACGCGATAGCTACGGTCGACTGGTATTAACCGCCGAAAACGGAGACATCCACACAGGGGTCACGCCGGTACGCGCCTTCCCGATTGCCGCCCCCGACGAAGGCTTGTCACTGGTCAATTACGAAGGGCATGAAGTCGCCTGGATCGACAACATCTCCGACCTGCCGCCGGCTATCGGCCAACTGATCGAGGCCGAGCTGGCCAGCCGCGAGTTCGTACCGGAAATCGAGCGCATCGAGGCAGTCTCCAGCTTCGCCTGTCCAAGTACTTGGCAGGTCGTGACCAATCGCGGCAAGACCGAGCTGCTGTTAAAGGGAGAGGAAGACATCCGACGCCTGTCGCAGAGCCGACTGCTCATCGCCGACAGCCACGGTATCCAGTTCCTGATCCGGGACCAGACCCAGCTCGACCGCCAGAGCAAGAAGCTGCTCGATCGCTTCCTGTAAGACTGCGCCTGTAACGCCCTGTACCAAGTTGTGACATTTTTTCGTTGCGGGTAATCCGCGACAGCGCGAAAGCGTTAATAATCTCAAGTTGCCCCATAACAATTTCTGACAGCGGAACGGAGCAGGGCCTGACAAGCATGAATAAAAAAGACATCATCATTCGGGACATCATCAATCTGCGTGGCCCGAACATCTGGACATACCGACCGGTCTTCGAAGCCTGGATCGACATTGGCGAATTCGAGGACTATCCCACCAACAAACTACCAGGATTCACCGAGCGCCTAACGGCCTGGTTGCCCTCACTGATCGAACATCGTTGTAACTATGGTGAGCGCGGCGGCTTCCTCCGTCGCCTTGACGAAGGCACCTGGATCGGCCACGTTCTTGAACACGTCGCGCTGGAACTGATGACCCTGTCCGGCCTGCCCGGCGGTTTCGGTCGCACCCGTGAAACCACGGAACGTGGCGTGTACAAGCTGGCCATCCGCAACTGGCAGGACGACATCACCAGGATTGCGCTGGAGCAAGGCATCGCCCTGATCCTCGCGGCCGTGGAAGACCGCCCCTTCGATCTGGCGGACGTCATCCACACGCTCAAGCGCAAGGTTGACCGCAAATACCTAGGACCATCGACCGAGGCCATCGTCAATGCAGCCGATGACCGTGACATTCCGGCCATCCGCCTGCTCGATGACGGCAATCTGGTTCAGCTCGGCTACGGCGCCGCCATGCGCCGTATCTGGACCGCCGAAACCGACCAGACCAGCGCCATCGCCGAAACCATTTCGCGCGACAAGGATTTGACCAAGGAACTGATTTCCTCGGTCGGTGTACCCGTGCCGGAAGGCCGCGAAGTCGATAGCGCTGACGATGCCTGGGATGCCGCCGAAGACATCGGCCTGCCGGTCGTCGTCAAACCCACTGATGGCAACCATGGTCGCGGCGTCTTCATCGACCTGACCACCAAGGAAGAAGTCGCCAAGGCCTACGCCATCGCTGTCGAAGAAGGCTCGGGTGTCCTGGTCGAGCGTTCAATCCAGGGCATAGAACATCGCCTGCTGGTCGTCGGCGGCAAACTGGTCGCCGCCAACCGGAGCGATCTGATTACTGTCATCGGCGACGGCAAGTCCTCGGTCCAGCAATTGATCGAAACCCAGGTCAACACCGACCCGCGCCGCGGCACGACCGAACTTCATCCGCTGTCGATCATCCGCATCGATACCGCCGCCAAGATCGAACTGGAACGCCAGGGGCTGAACGCCGACAGCGTGCCGGCCAAGGACCGCGAAGTGCTGATCCAGCGCAACGCCAACCACGCCTTCGACTGTACCGACGAAGTGCATCCCGACACCGCCCAGGTCGTTGCGCTGGCCGCCCGGGTGGTTGGCCTCGACATCGCAGGCGTCGATCTGGTCTGTGAAGATATTTCCAAACCGCTCGATGCGCAGGGGGGCGCCATCGTTGAAGTCAACGCCGGCCCCAGCCTGCTGATGCACATCAAACCCGGCATCGGCAAACCGCGCCCGGTCGGCCAGGCGATCGTCAACAACCTGTTTCGCGAAAGCCAGAGTGGCCGCGTACCGCTGGTTGGCGTTACCGGCACCCATGGCAAGAACGCAGTTGCCAAGATGGTGGCTCACCTGCTGTACTTGTCCGGACAGCATGCCGGCCTGGCCTGCAAGGATGGCATTTACCTTGGCCGCCGCCACGTTCAGAAGGCCTGCGCCGCCAACTGGGAAGGTGGGCGTCGCCTGCTCCTCAACCGCGCCGTTCAGGCTGCCGTCATAGAAAACGGCGCTCCGGTCATTCTTGGCGAGGGCCTGCCCTACGACCGTTGCTCAATCGGCATCGTGACCAATATCGCCTTCGACGACGAAGACCTGTCGCGCTGGAACGTCCAACCGACCGGTGGCGAGTACTACACCACCCCCCGCTCGACATACCGGACCCAGATCGATGTCGTTTTGTCGAACGGGCATGCGGTACTGAATGCGGAGGACGATCTGGTCGCCGACTTTGCAGAACTATGCGACGGTGAAGTGATCTTTTTCGCCTGCGATCCGGCCAATCCGACCCTGGTCGCCCATCTTGCGGCTGGCAAGCGCGGCGTCACGGTGGCCGATGGCCGCGTCGTACTGCGGGCTGGAACCGACGAAATCCGCCTGAGCCGACTGGTCGATGCCCCTTACATCGGCAAAGCCAAGCAATCGAAAAACATCGCGAATGTGCTGGCAGGTATTGCTGCCGGCTGGGCCATGGACCTGGGCAAGGAAGTGCTGACGACAGGGATGAAGACCTTCGGTATCGAACTGGCCGACCCTGCCGCGCTGATACCGCAACTTGCCAAGAAATCACAAATCGCAAAAAAACCGGCCACTGCCCGGAAATAACAAGGATCAAGCGTCATGGACGTTTCCCGTATTCGTGCCCTGCGCGGCCCCAACCTGTGGAGCCGGCATACCGCCATTCAGGCCATCGTTTCCTGCGAGGGCAGCGAGGTCGCCATTTCGGATCTGCCCAATTTCGAAGCCCGCCTGCGCGAACGCTTTCCGGAGCTGGGCGACCTGATTCCCACCGACCATCTGGACACGGTATCGATGGCACATGCCCTCGAATTCGCGGCCCTCGGTCTGCAAGCCCAGGCCGGGTGTCCGGTCACCTTCAGCCGTACGGCACACACCGTGGATCAAGGCGTCTATCAGGTCGTCGTCGAATACACCGAAGAAGATGTGGGTCGCCTCGCGTTCGAACGCGCGGAAGAGCTTTGCCTGGCTGCATTGAACGACACCCCGTTTGATCTGGATGCCACGCTGAAGGAATTGCGCGATCTGGACGAAGACATCCGCCTTGGCCCCTCGACGGGCGCCATCGTCTCGGCCGCGCTGGCGCGCGGCATTCCCTACCGTCGCCTGACCCAGGGCAGCCTCGTCCAGTTTGGCTGGGGCAGCAAACAGAAACGTATTCAGGCGGCCGAAACCAGTCAGACCAGCGCCATCGGCGAATCGATTGCACAGGACAAGGAACTGACCAAAAAGCTGTTGCACGCCTCGGGCGTTGCGGTGCCTTATGGCCGTCCGGTCGAAGATGAAGACGACGCCTGGGTCGCTGCGCTTGAAGTGGGCCTGCCGGTGGTCGTCAAGCCGCAGGACGGCAACCAGGGCAAGGGCATTTCGGTCAATCTGACCACCGAAGAACAGGTCCGCCGCGCCTACCGCGTCGCCATCGAGTTCCGTGACGACATCATGGTCGAGAAATTCCTGTCCGGCCACGACTGGCGCCTGCTGGTCATTGGCGACAAGCTGATCGCCGCAGCCCGCCGCGACCCGCCGCTGGTCATCGGTGACGGCACGCATACCGTGCGCGAACTGGTCAATATCGTCAATAGCGATCCGCGTCGCTCGGATGGCCACGCCACCTCGCTGACCAAGATCCGCTTCGACGAAATCGCGCTCGCCCGCCTTGAAGAACAGGGTTACAGCGCCGACTCCGTTCCCGGCCGCGGCGTTCGCGTCGTGCTCCGCAATAATGCCAACCTGTCCACCGGTGGCACCGCGACCGATGTCACCGACGATGTGCATCCCGAACTTGCGGCCGCCGCCGTTGCTGCAGCCCAGACCGTCGGGCTCGACATTTGCGGCATTGACGTCGTCTGCGACACGATGCACAAACCGCTGGAAGAACAAGGTGGTGGCATCGTCGAATGCAATGCTGCCCCCGGCCTGCGCATGCACCTTGACCCCTCGTTCGGCAAAGGTCGTGCCGTTGGCGAAGCGATTGTCGGCATGATGTTCCCGGACGGCGATAACGCCCGCATTCCGGTCGTCGCCATCGCCGGCACTAATGGCAAGACCACCACCAGCCGCCTGATTGGCCGGATTTTTGAATCGAATGGCCTGCGTGTCGGCATGACCAGCACCGACGGTATCTACGTTGAGGGCCGCCGTATCGACAGCGGCGATTGTTCCGGCCCGCGCAGCGCCCGCAACGTGCTGATGCATCCGGACGTCGACGCGGCCGTTTTCGAAACTGCCCGCGGCGGCGTGCTGCGCGAAGGTCTCGGATTCGACATGTGCGACGTGGCGGTCATCACCAACATCGGCATCGGCGACCACCTCGGCCTTAATTACATCACGACGGTCGATGAACTGGCCGTGGTGAAGCGCGTCATCGTCGAGAACGTCTCACCGAACGGCACCGCGGTGCTCAATGCGGCCGACCCGGTGGTTGCCGCCATGGCCCACCACTGCCAAGGCAATATCATATTCTTCGCGCGTGACCGGATGAACCCGGTATTGGCCACCCACCGGGCGCAAGGCAAACGCGTCGTTCATGTCGAGCGCGATGCCATTGTCTGCAGCGAAGGGCGAAAAAAGCAGCGTATTCCGCTGGCCAATATCCCGCTTACCCGCAACGGCACCATCGGCTTCCAGGTCGAAAATGCCATGGCGGCGATCGCCACCGGCTGGGCACTGGATTATGCGTGGGAAGTGATCGAGCGCGCGCTGGCGAATTTCGTCAGCGACGCCGCCACCGCCCCGGGCCGCTTCAATGTTTTCGACTACAAAGGGGCCACGCTGATTGCCGACTATGGCCACAACCCGGACGCCATCCAGGCGCTGGTCGGCGCCATCGAAAACATGCCATCGAAGCGTCGGTCGGTTGTCATCAGCGGCGCAGGCGATCGGCGTGACGATGATATCCGCCAGCAAACCGAAATCCTCGGCGAAGCCTTCGACGATGTGATTCTCTATCAGGATGCATGCCAGCGTGGCCGCGAAGATGGCGAAGTCATCGGCCTGCTTCGTGATGGACTGGCCAACGCCAGCCGGACCAAGCATATTGATGCCATCACCGGCGAATTCATCGCGATCGATACCGCGCTCGCCCGCCTGCAGCCAGGCGACCTCTGCCTGATCCTGATTGACCAGGTGGAAGAGGCGCTGGCGCATATCGCCAAGCGGATAGCCGAGACGGGCTGATTCACGGCACTTCCGACAAGGCCCGGCACCGTCCGGGCCTTTTTTGTATTCAGAGTGCTCAAGCCTAAGTTTGACAACCCATACAGACGGCTCAGTTCGGCCAAATACAGCCACTCAATAAATCGCAAATTGACAAAATCGAACGACTGCTAACAGATTTAGGGCCGACATGCCTCGTTCAGCACCGTAATCTGTTCGTGCTTTTCAAATCTAACCTCCTAACTTAGCCTCCGACACTAAACGACTCCCCCTCATACCGGCCTTGAAACACGTCAATCCTTTTTCCCGTCAATCTCATTACATCGCGATTCAGAGCGCTGTATTCCTGAGAGCCCGGCTTGTAAGAAAAACTGCTTCCATTCATCACGACGCGCGCCGCTCCGGCGCCGACGACTTCTGATTGGTAATATCCAGAAACTAGAACAACTACAAGATTCGCCCCTGGTTCGCGAGTCAGCTGCCAGCGCACTGGTTCATAGGAACTCAGTACCAGAACAATGGGTTTCGCCGAGCGTCGAATTCGTACTTCGATATTGCCCTTCCTTCTCTCACTCGCTGTTGCTTGCGCCCCTATCATCTTTCCTTGATAAACACCGAGTGCTTCAATCTGGGAGTTGCGAGCCAGCTCAGCAATTGGCCCACTAGCAGTCACTTCACCCAAGTTAGAGCCTATCGATGACATTCTGTTTCCCCCTTGGGCGCCCGCTACAGGAGCGGGAGGGAACATACCTGAACTTGTCCGATTCAATTTATCAAAACTCTCGTTGGCGCGAGTTTCTGCTTCAAGCTTTGCGATCTGGCGTTCAAGATTGAACGAGCCAAGTAGAGTATCTAGTGCCGTGGGCTCACCAACTTTGATTTCATCGCCAAACCACATTTTCGATTCTCGACGCATGAAGCCAAGTCGCCCGGCAAGTTCGGCCAGAATGCCCGAGCTCCCCTGTACGGTTTCAACCGGCGACAAGGTGAGATCGTCAATATTGAATACCCATGGCTTGGTGGTAACGCCATTGATGGAATAGGAATCCACCATCAGCGTCGATTCGCTTAGCTTGCCATAGCGATTAGCCAGGAATTCTCCTGTTTTCCAGAACGTTTCATTGCCTGACTCCAGATTGAGCATCTTTAAATCACGCGTTGTAATGAATACGATTGCCTTTCCGCCCAGCATCAAAGTTGGCGGTGAGGAGGTCACTCCCCGCCCGTCGCTCATTCGATATTCGCGAATGAGCTTTCCCTGAATAACGTTGTTTGCAACGGCATGTTCAATCAGCGAGAACACTCCTCCAGTACCGACAAGTACCCGCGAAGGTGAATTACTAACCGGAAGTGCCCAAGTTTGACCACGCAATCCCAGAGGATGCGGGGATATCTTCGCCGTTTTGAAATCAATGATCGATAACGCGCCAGTTTTACTCTCATTTACCAACGCGGCATGGATATCCGGCAACCAAGCGTGAATCTGATTAATCTCACTGGACTCAAATAGCTTTGTCCCCGTTTCTGTATCGACAAAAATTATGCTGTTATTGCTGATTTGTATAGCAGCTACGCGACCATTTGGCGATAGCAAAACACGATGCGATGCATCCCGAATGGTAGGCAAGGTGGCGATTTTGTTACCACCAGGAATCTCTATCGAAACAAATTCACTGCGTGTTCCGCGCAAGACGGAAACCCCGGCAGCCGCAGCAGCATCGGCAGAGTAAATATCTATCCCGGCTAGTGGCGGCACGGACCACGGCTGGCCCAGTGGAAGCAATGGACGTAATGCGCCCTGTGCAAAACGAACGGCAACCTGGCGTATGCCAAGAAAACGCAATAAGTGGGCATCTTGTTCATTTAGGCAATCACGACTTACTGGAAGCGACTTGATTGAATCGATAGAAGAAAATCGGCCAATTTTGATGCCTTGTGTGCAGGTGAGTGCCCGAATCTCAAGCAAAGAGGCATACTCGTCATCAAATGAGCTAGATGCCGCTTTGTCTTTCATGATTAGCGTTCGCAGATTTTCCTCTGCAACACGGGCCTCGGCATTCACCGGAAAGGCTTTGTTTATCTTGGTTGGGGTCTGTAAGAAAACCTCCAATACCCCATTGCATCCGGTCATCCCAAGACAGAATGCAAAAGCGATGATTGCTCGAATCATGAAATCTCCGACTGCTGCATATTAAGGTACAAGGGCGTGATAGGCGGCGCTCAGCAAGCACTCGAATCGACAACCATCGTTTTGCATAAATAATACACTAATGGCATTCGCATATTCGGCGATGCCCACGTATGCAATCCTAAATAACGCCAAAGGTCCGCTTTACGTTTTTAAGCCGCCAGAGTATTTCCGTTTGTCATCAGGCTGCTTTGGGCATATTCTGTTGAAAAACCCTTCATAGGGAATGCAGCCTGGTAAAATATGCGTAACACATACGCATTAATGGTGCCGTGATGATGGGTCAACAGAGCGGAAATCAGGATCGACTGTTTTATTCG